>JAESFX010000043.1_pt1 | contig 254436 bp, 242 predicted proteins | sample 9269501 | NCBI WGS metagenome assembly JAESFX01 (sample SAMN14515570, study PRJNA621655) | algae metagenome | isolation source: Desmonostoc geniculatum HA4340-LM1 and co-occurring heterotrophs from cave... | place: USA: Maniniholo cave, Kauai, Hawaii | collected 2009-07-28 | reverse complement strand
AGCTTGATCGGCGCGGTAGCGCTCAGCAGCCTGCTTTTCTCGGTCACGATTGTGTGATCGGAAGCACTGCTTGCAATAGCAACGGACGGGCGGGGATTTCTCCGCCCTTTTGCTTATCGGTCTGCGCAACTGCCCTGAACATAGATAAAGTCTACGCCACGAACGGCGCTGTCTTCCATCCGGTAGCCGATATCATCCCCGCTGTCGCAACCGGCGAAGCGTTGCGCAGGATCGTGCACGATTATCTCGCGTTTGTCTTTGCTCTCGACGATGGCAAGACGAATCGTATTACTCCTGCCTACGCCATAGCGGCCCTTGCCCATTCTTCTCTTCTCAATATACTTTAACCTGCCCTCATAACGCTGGCCTATCACATGCTCGCCTGCCCTCGCCGATTTCAAATAACCAGCGGCCCAGCCGACGCCAAGCAGGAGCGGAAACGCCACCGCAAACGCCACCAGCAGTTTGACGAATTTCGGCCTTTCGGAAAGCGCGTTCACCGGATCACCTCCCCGGCCTTCATTACATGGCTGACACTCTCCAGCACGCGCACATTGGCGAGCAGATCGCCCTCCACCGCGACCAGATCGGCAAGGCGCCCCGGCGCGATGCTACCCAGCTCGCCTTCCTTGCCCAGCAGTTCCGCCGCACGGATGGTGGCGCTTTGGATCGCCTGCATCGGGGTCATGCCGTAGCGGACCATATAGGCGAACTGTTTCCCATTCTGTCCGTGCGGATAGACGCCGCTGTCGGTGCCGTAGGCGATTTTGACTCCCATCTTCGCCGCCTTGGTAAAGCCCTGTCGCTGAACATCGGTGGTCTCGCGATTCTTGCGCAGATATTCCTCGGGCCATTTCTCTTTGGTGCCGACATCGTCGATATAGTCGCCATTGTAGATATCCATAACGAGCCAGGTACCGCTTGCCTTGGCCATCTTTAGCGCTTCGTCGTCGATCAGGCTGGCATGTTCGATAGAGCGCACACCGGCGCGGATAGCGTTCTTGATGCCGACCGCGCCATGGGCGTGGGCAGTGACGAATTTGCCTTTGGCTTTTGCGGTTTCGACCACGGCGCGCATTTGCGATTCGCTCAGTTCGGGTTCGCCCGGTTCGGTGCCGATGGCGAGCACCGCGCCGGTGGCGATCATCTTGATAAAGTCTGCGCCATTGTCGATGAGATACGTCGTTTTTGCCGCCGCTTCTTCAGGCGTGGTGCTGACGCCAAGCCGCATGTCGGCGGGCAATTGCTCGTTCGGCACCACACCGTTCAATTCGCCGCCGCCCTTGGGAATTGTGATATAGGCTCCAGCGACAAACATACGCGGTCCCGGCACATGGCCGGCGTTGATGGCGTTCTTCAGCGCGACATCGGTCAGCCCGCGATAGGTGCCGACATCGCGCACCGTTGTGAAGCCCGCCTCCAACGTGACTTTGGCGTTATGCGCGCCGATCAAAGCAGTTGCCGCGGGTGAGGTTTTGATGGGGAGTTCGAGATCGGCGCTTTGCCCGGCATCGGCCAAATGGGTGTGCAGGTCCATCAGGCCGGGAAGCACGGTGTAGCCAGACCAGTCGATCCGCTCGGCACCGCTCGGGGTCGGGCCGCACGCGGCAACGGCGGTGATCCTGTCGTCGGTGATGCTGACGCACTGGCCGGAGAGTATTTTGCCCTGGATGACATCGACCAGCCTGCCGGCTTCGACATAGAGCGTTTTGGCTATCGAAGGCGCTGGCGCGGCGGCCAGCAGGATTGCGGCAATCAGGCCGCTACGCATCACCCCTTTTTGGTGATGCGGGTAATTTCGCGCTCGACCATCGCCTCGACAATCGGCGGCAAATTGGTGTCGAGCCAGTCCTTGAGCATCGGGCGCAAAAGATCGCGGGTCAGGCCTTCCAGCGAGGTTTCGCCTGAGCGGACGATCTGAGGAGCCACGCCAGGTTCGGACAGGGTCTGCAAGGCCGAGAAACTGTGACGCAGGCTTTGCGCCTTGTTATCGTCGAGCAACACGTCTTCGACCGGCTCGTCGGCAGCCGCTTCGGTCAGTTCGAGAATGTCGTCTTCTTCGGTGTCTGCAGGCACTGACCTGGGGGCGCGCTTCGCCACAGGGCGAATCCGCTCGTCATCGGCGATGATGCGTTTGATCGAGGAGAGAATCTCGTCCATCGATGGTTCGTTCCGGCCTTCTGCCATGGTCCCAGCCCCCGCTGCTTGCGTGCCTATTTGCTGCCCGGCGTGCGGTCGGGAAGCGGCTCTATGTCTGCCCTTTGCGCGGGCGTGTCAACGGTTCGCGTCGATTTCGTGGTTGGATCAGGTTGCGACGCCCAGTCATTCCAGGCGTTATCGACCTTTTCATACTCGGCAACGGGGTCGTACAATGTACCGCCTTCAAGTCCCAGATCGCGTGCCTCGGCCTTGCCCATTGCCGCCAGCAATGTGAACCCGGCGACATAGGCATTACGGCGCGCAGTCACCAGCTGCACCTTGGAATTGAGCAGTTCCTGTTCGGCATTCAATATGTCGAGGATCGTGCGGTTACCGACGCTGTTCTCGGCGCGAGTCCCTTCCAGCGACAATTCATTGGCTGCCACTGCACGTTCCGACGCGACGATAACGTCATTTGCGGCTTTCCAGCTCGCGTAGGACGCGCGGGTCTGGGCAATTGCCTCACGCTCGGCGGCAATTTCCAGCTCCTGCGCCTGGCCAAGGCGCGCCTGCGCCTGCCGGATCTGCGCGGCTGGCTGTCCACCCTGATAGAGCGGAACCGTGGCGCGCACCCCGGCCTGCGCCGTGAACGAGCTGTTATCCGCCTGGAATCCGGGAATATTGGATGAAATGGAGTTCAGCGCATTGCTGTACGAAGGCGATGTAAATACGCTTATCGTCGGCAAGCGCGACGCATTGGCGGCGCGCCGGTCGAAACCGGCCGCTTCGCGATTTTCGCGTGCCGCAATCAGGTCCGGGTTGCTGTCGAGAGCTACATTGACCGCATTGTCCGGCGTTTCGGGCAGGTTGGGCAGCGGTGGCGGCGCTTCGAGCCGCCCCGGTTCGCGGCCTACCAGCTGGATATAGATTTCCTTCGACCGGATAAGGTTCGCGCGTGCCTGCTCCAGGCTGCTGGTTTGCAAGGCAAGCCGCGCTTCGGACTGGGCGACGTCGGTTCGCGTAAGGTCGCCGATATCGAAACGATCGCGGGTGGCTTCCAGATTGACCGACAGCACGCCAACTTGCGCGCGGTTGAGCTCGACGATCGCTTCGTCGCGGATCACATCCATATAGGCACCGACCACAGCCGAGAATATCGCGCTTTCGGTGCCGCGCAAATTGGCAAAGCCGGCCTCGACCCGGTTTTCGGCTGCACGAATGGCATTCCTGATGCCGCCGCCTGCATATAATGGCGCTGAAACTGTACCGCTGACGCTCACGCCGCGGGCCTGCGTAACCGATGACCCGCCATCTTGCATGATGTTTTCAAAATAGGTTGGTTGCACCGTCACATCCGGACGGCCATTGGCCTTGGCCAGCGGCACGCCCTCGTTGGTCGCCCTTTGTCCTTCGCGCGCGGCGGTCAGGCTCGGGTTGCTTTCATAGGCCGAAGCCAGCGCCTCGCGCAGCGTATCGGCTGCGGCAGGCGCGGCCAGCGTTGCCGAGGCCAGCAGTCCGGCAATGACCAAAGACCTCGAACTCAAAACACGAACTCCCGCTTGCGCGCGAATTGGGGCAAAGGCGCAATCTCGCTGTCGGTAAAGCGCCGCAGCGCGACCTTGCCGCCGCGCACGATGCCCGATGCAAGCGAAGTGACACCGCGCTCGACAAGGCCGGTGACGACCCGCGCACCTTCTTGTGCGGCAGCAACAAGCGCGTCGGGCAGGTCTTCGACCGCGCCGTCGATAAAGATAAGCGAAAAGTCGCCGGACTTCGGTGCATCCGCATTTTCGATGGCCGTCACCGATGCCCGCGTGGCGAGCAGCGCCGCTACATAGCCTTTCGGTTCGCCGACGAAGAGGATATTGTCTTCCACGTTCACTTCCGCGGCTTGCAGCATCAAAGCGGTTGCGACTGGCGGGTTCAGCACCTTGCCGTCGGCAAGCGGGATTGAGCGGTCCATATAGGCCGTCGAACGCGCATTTTCGGGCACAAAATTCTCGCGTGCCATGCTGCCCATCGCGGCCAGTACCCAGGCGTCGGTCACGCCGCTGGTGCGCAGCTGGCTATCCACCATCGCGCGGCGCATATTGGCAAAATCGGCAGATTGCATCGAAACACTTCCAGTAATGTGTGGCGCCATCTGGCACAACTGTATTGCAATGACAATACAGCTTATGATTCCGGTTCTAGCCAGCGTTGCCCGAAACGCCAAGCGGGATTCAGACAAACGCCGGATTTTGGGTGGCAAACAGCAACTTTTTTAGGGACTTGTGGCATGCCGACCACTGCTGGATGATTGCCGGTTGCAAAGGCGGGGCCGGTTCGCTAGATGCCCGCCTCCACCACAGACATCATTGCTGTTTCAGCATTTGTGTTGCTCCGGGGCCCGATGGCGGAGTGGTGACGCAGAGGACTGCAAATCCTTGCACGCCGGTTCGATTCCGGCTCGGGCCTCCATTTCGCTTCCCAGCGCCTCCCAGAATGTTCCAAAAACCCTAGATTTCTGAGGGTTTTAGCGCTATAGGTGTCTCACTGAATTTCGGGGTATCTCCGTCCAGCCCGCATTTTTTTGGGCATATTTCGGGGTATATTCCGGCCTAATTGGAGATACCCTAAAAATGCTGACGGCTATTGAGGTCAAGGCAGTAAAACCCAAGGAAAAGCCCTATAAAATTGGCGACCGTAGGGGCCTGTACCTTGTTGTGCTGCCGACGGGCGCAAAACGCTGGCGGATGAACTACAGTTTTCGCGGCAAGGCGAAGACTTTCTCGCTGGGTTCGTGGCCAGGAACCAGTCTTGCCGAGGCGCGCTCGAAATGCGCCGATGCCAAGAAGCTGCTCGAAGCTGGCGTCGATCCAGGCGAAAAGATCAAGCTCGACCGGATTGCAGCTAGCATTGCCGACGCAAACACGTTCGGGATGATTGCCGAGGAATGGCTGGAAAAGGGACGCAAGCAGGGCAACGCCCCTGTTACCCTCAAGAAAAATGAATGGCTGCTCAAGCAGGTCGAGCCAGCATTGGGTCACCGCCCGATCTGCGAAATCTCCGCCGCCGAATTGCTGATGGCGCTCCGTAAAGTCGAAGCGCGTGGGAGATATGATACGGCCAACCGGCTGCGCAGCATCTGCGGACAGGTGTTTCGCTATGGCATTGCAACCGCGCGGGCCGAACGCGATGTGGCGGCTGACATTAAAGGCGCATTGATTTCTCACCGTGTCACGCACCGCGCAGCGATAACCAACTCTCAGGAGCTGGGCGCACTGCTTCGCGCGATCGATGGATTCGAAGGACAGACACTCACGCGCCGGGCGCTGCAAATCCTGCCCCATCTGTTCGTACGCCCTGGCGAACTGCGGTGGGCTGAATGGCGCGAGTTCGATTTCGAGAAGAAGGTCTGGATGATTCCGGCGGCAAAAATGAAAATGCGACGTCCGCATATGGTCCCGCTATCACGGCAAGTGATCGAATTGCTACGCAAAATCGAGACCGATGCGCGCTACAGTCCGCTGCTGTTCCCATCGTTGCGTTCCCTACAACGCCCAATGTCGGAAAACACTATAAACGCGGCCCTTCGCCGTCTGGGTTATTCCAAAGAAGAAATGACTGGACATGGGTTCAGGGCGACGGCGGCAACGCTGCTTAATGAAAAAGGAATATGGCATCCTGACGCAATCGAACGCCAATTGGCCCATGCCGAAGCGAACTCCGTTAGGCGGGCCTATGCGCGCGGCGAATATTGGGACGAGCGCGTCCGGATGATGCAATATTGGTCCGACCATCTGGATAGTTTGAAGGCGGGGCGAACTGGCGCGCCTTCGCCGGTCACCGACTATGGTTTTCTGCGGCTGGTTGGCGCTACTTGATGCGAGACACGCAGCGCAGTCTACATTTAATGTGCAAAATTCTCTTTTGGTTCATATGCTGAACGTACGGCGGGTTATCCGAAATCTTCGCTGAAAACTGCCTGTCCGGACACGACAACATTGCAGACATTAGATCACCGCGTCATACAAAGCCGATGAGAGCAGTTATAGCCTTGGTTCTGTTTTTGGCGATTACAGGATGCGCACATGCGCCCAACCCCGAAAGTCGTTTAATCACGAGGATCGAAAATACAATCCAACTTCCGAAGGGTGCTGCACCGATAAAGGCGTATCGCCGTCACTACGCTTGGTCCGATGCCGGCAAGATTGTTTACGCCGTTTACTCTCGAGGAGGGCGTCCAGATAGCATTTGGCTCCCGCTGGAAGAGATGCCAATCTTTATGCATGGCGGCTGCAATGTTGTGTCTTTCAACTTCGATGTGGTTAGAGGGCGGGTACGTGAAATGAGCTGCTATTGACGTCTGCTTCCCACAACAAATTCGCCGAAGCGGCTGGCCAGCGAACGACAACATTGCGGACATTGAACAGTTGTGCTGAAACGCTGGCAACCGAAGGGGGACGAGATGGTCGGGCGCAATAAGATCGGATCAAAGTGGGCTGACCAAGCGACGCAAACGCAAGCGGCGTTTCGCTCCTACTTTGAACTGATAGACCCAAAGGCCAGTGTTGATAGCGCCAAAGAGCTTAGCGAAATCACGGAAGCAGTCGCGCGGGCCGGGGAATGGAGCAAAGACGACGAGTGGCGAATTATGACTTGGATGCATGCCATTATCAAGACGGAAATGGTCAATGGGAGTCAATGGTTTCGCGTGACCGTTGATTGCGACGGCCAGTCGCTATCTTGCCGATGTCCAACTATCCAGCGGGCATTCGCATTTTACAGGCTGTATGCACACATCATCATTTACCAGTACTACTCTGTCGGGGCTCCGTGGGCGCGTTGAGCCGCTGCTTGAACGACCGGCGTCCACAACATTTCTGCCAAAGCGGTCAGGCAACGAACGACAACATTGCAGTCATTCAGCCGTTCAGCGATACTCTGCCGATGACACTTCACAAAGCGACGCTAACTTTAGGCTCTGGCCGGACAATAGAGGTCCCCGACCAACTCCGGCTTAGCTCCCTATTGGCAGGCCTGGACACGCTTCAGGATGGACAGGTTGTCGTGCTTGAACGCGGGCAATCTGACTTCATCAAAGCCACTCGACAGGGCGCGCACTGGTCCGTGACCGCCAAACGCGGCAAAATGTGGACGGCACAGTCGTTCACGGCTGAGATGACAACCGGTTATAGTGAGCGGCGCACAAGAGAGAGCCGCACCTACAAGTTCTTTTTTGAGCGACTCTTGTGGTGGTTATGCTCGCCGCCGCCCGAACGGGCATTAAGCACCAAACAGGTCAGGACTCTTTTCGTCGAATACCTGTGTGGGGAAAAGTTCACACTCCCTATTTCGGGTGCATGATATCAATGTTCGCTTCCCCCACCAAAATCGACACCGCGGCAGGGCTGCCAAGACAGCATTGCGGACATTCGATCTTAACATTTTGCCGCCATTCAGTTGACAACGTGAGATTTCGACGCACTCCAATGAATTTTTTGCTTGATTATATCGCCGCTTTCGTGGGCTTTGCCTTCGCGATCGTAATTGGGTTATTTCTCATGGGGCGCCGCGTTATCGGCTATTCCGAGATGCGTGCGATGCAGTCCAGCAAATATGTTATTTTTGAAGCATACCCAATTCACTTAGGCCATCTGGTTTCCGACATGAAGGACGGCGGATGGCGTTTGGTTTCCTCCACACCCGCTTCGGAGGAAACAAATCATTATCGGTTCGAGAAAGCGTATTCCTCAGCAAAGAAATTAGGGAATATCATTTATAAAAAAGACGGCATGCCGCTTACGTCGAACCGGCGCGATGGCGCGGACCTTCTTGTCAAAATAGCCGATCACGGGAAACTTTGACTGGCGTCATTACACTCTGCAATCGCGATGAAGACGAATAAACGTTTTTGACCGTTTCCCACAACAAATCCGCAAGAGGTGTCGGGCAGCGAACGACAACATAGCGGACGTTGTTAAAATGCGATAGCTAGGGTCGATGATCCCAGCTGGTTACCTTTTGAAGCGCACCGTGCCTCCGCCAGGCTGGCTTGGTCCAGACGCACCGCACGTAACGGAGGTATGTAGCGTCTCGAACTGCGTTAACGACAACGCGGTAGAGCCACAGGACAGCTGGTTGCACAATGGTTTCGGCGTTGCCAATGATCCTGATGTGCTATGGAAGCTTGCGCGGGAGGGCGACGTTGACCTGTCCGGGTCAAAATTGTTCTACTATTGTGCAGATATGCGCGAACTCTATTCTGACGGCCGAACCTTCGACAAACTTAAGTGGCAACCTATTTCGCGCGCGCCATCCTCGTCACTTCCCGACCAAGTTGTCATTCCATCAGCCGATGCAGGGTTAGTTATGCTCGGCTATGATGTGGTGGTGTTTGGCGATTATTTGGAACATTCCCCCTTGTCGTGCCAATCCGTTGCCACGGAATTGGGAGTCAACAATTATTGTCTGCTGAACAGCTTGGAAGAAGCTAGATGGGCAATCGACTCTGGCAAATTCAAAGACTGTAAAGAAGGCATTTATAAGATTTTTTCAGTCAGCTTGGTCTCAACTGCCCAATCCTGAAAGTCCGCTTTCCACAACATTCCAGCCGTCTGGGCATCTAGTAAAGACCTTTGTTAGCTGCGGTTGGTTCATAGGCTGAACATAGGCAAGATTCCGGGAATCCTGACCAATTCGGAATTTGCGAACACGATCCCACAAGTTCGCGGATAGACCCCGCGCTTTAGTTCCTTAGAGCCCAAGCCCTCTACCCCGCCCAAGGTCCAACCCATGACTGAACGCAAGTTCGCGGCCAAGTGAGCGCCCGCTAGTTACATCGATGCCTAGCTCGCTCTTGCGGTTGGCCAATATCGATTCCAATTGCGGATCGCGTTCTAGGCTTTTGGCCATCCCTGCCATTGAGCTTCGCGCGTTTTTGTAAGCACTCATATCGCCGCGAACATAGCTCTGCTGACTCGACTCCTCGAGCTGCTGCCAGCGGGTCACGAACTTGCTGGCACGTTTGGGTAGCGTTTCCCGTAGCTCCTGCTCATTCTTCATGGCGAGGATGGCCCGGCGCATATTGCCACCCGCCGCTTCATGCGCAAGCGGCTGGTCTGCAAGATAGGCGCGCTCAACATCGCGAGAGTAATTCGCGCCAAACGCGTTCAGTTCGTTGCGGGCAATGTTCAACTCTTTGCCCATTGGCGCATAGCGGCCTTGCTCGACAAGCTGGCTGATCGTTGTGCCGTCGTCCTGCGCACGCAACAGATCGCTGACCGCACGAGCGTGACGCCGGAACGCGGCCTGCGCGCGTGTCTGCCGGTCGGCTTCGGGTGCCCGAGCTTCGGGTAGGCGCAACCCATCGAACAGGCCACGCACTTTCTCGGGTACTTTGCGGATGACCTCGGCAACGCGCGCGCGGAACGTAATGCCGCGCCGCTCGGCGAACCTGCGCGCCTTATCACCGCTAGCCTCGCGACCATAGTCCGACGCCATATCCTTGGCGCGTTCGCGTGACAGCGTTCGGGCAAGCCTGCCGTCATCGGCGAAGTCATCGCGGCCATAATGGATCTGTACAGAGTCTCTGTGACGCGACAGCGCCACATAGCTGCTATGTTGATCCATTCCCGGAGTTGCCAGCACATGGGTTCGATCAACAGTGACACCTTGTGATTTGTGGATGGTCGCGGCGTAACCATGATCGATATGGGCATAGTTTTTAAGATCGAACGCAACACTCCGTCCATCGTCAAGTAGCACCGCCATCCGCTGCGCATTGACCGATTGCAGCGTGCCAAGACTTCCATTCTTGACACCAAGCTCGCGCTCGTTGCGCAGGAACATCACGCGGTCGCCGGTTGCAAAGCTGCGCTCGCCGCGCTCGACCTGGATCACGATATCTGAACCAAGCTCGCCACTCGCACGCAGCCGCTCGCGCGCAACCAGATTGAGCTCATGTACCTCTTCGTTGGTATGGGTAAGGATGAAGCGGCTATCGTTAGGGCTCGCAATGCGCTCCTTGTCCCAGCTGTCGATAAGCTCGGCCCGTGCCGCTTCGCGCGTTTCAGCCACATGCAGCATGTCATGATCGCGATAGGCCTTGAGCGCTTCTGCAGTCCTGCCGGTGGCCAGTTGGCGCGTTGCATCACGCTGCCAGTCCTCGCGCTGCCGTCTGATCTCGGTAATCTCGACGCTGCCGATATTCTCTGCAATCGAACGGAACGCTGCACCTGCTTCGATCGCCTGTAACTGCTGCGGATCGCCGACCAGGACGACCTTTGCCTCTGCGTCGCGGGCATGGGAGAGGACGCGCTCCATCTGGCGCGTCCCGACCATGCCCGCTTCGTCGATGACCAGCACATCACGTGATGTGAGCAGGTCCCTACCCTGTGCCCATCCATGTTCCATGCTTGCAATTGTGCGCGAGTGGATTGCCGATCCTGCTTCGAGATTTTCCGCCGCGATGCCCGATAATGCAGCGCCATGCACTTCGTAGCCAGCTTCCTCCCAGGCCTCGCGCGCAACGCCAAGCATCGTACTCTTGCCGGTACCGGCATAGCCGATAACCAGTGATAAATCCGATCCCTTTGTGATATGCGCCAGAGCGTCATGCTGCTCTTCACTGAGCACCAGACCCGGTGTCCCGGCAACAACTAGCGACCTGTCTGCCGGGACACCATGATCGTGACGTAGTGCGAGCTGATCGCATGCCTGTTCCAACCGAGTTTCGACCTCGATCATTCCACGCGATGTAAAGCGCTCATTGCCTTTGCCATCTACCCCGAGCGCAACGATATTCGGCGACGCCTGCACTGCGTTCATCGCCAGATCGAACTGGTCTTTGCCATCCGAATGCCGATGCAAAAACATCGCAAGATCGCGCCGGGTGAACGTGGCTTGGGTTTGCGTGATCGCGTCTAGCGCGATCCCGGGATCGGCAATGATCTTCTCGCCATTGCGCCGCGCGATCTCGGCATGTTCCGCGATTCGCTCGGCCTCAAGTCCGTGTCCTGCCATGCGCGATGCCGCTGGACCGATCTTGTTCTGCGGCTCAAGTCCAATGCCTTGCGCTTCGAGACTGCGATGATCGATGCGCGCGTCGATGTCGAGCTCAGCAAGGCGTTCGTTGACATGTGCTTCCCAAGCCTCGCGCCAGCTTTGCACAAGCTCTGTCCGGTTCCAGTCGCGGACCTTCTGACCAAAGCCTTCGTCGGTCACCTCGCGCATGGTCAGCATTACATGGGCGTGCGGTTTGGCGAGACCATCCGTGCCAATATCCCAATGCACATTGAGATCGGCGATCATGCCGCGCTCGATGAACTGGTTAGCCACAAAATCGCGGGCAAGTTCGATGCCTTGTTGCTGATTGAGTTCACGCGGTATGGCGAACTCGACTTCTCGGCTCAGCTGCGCGTCCTTCCTGAGTTCGGTTGCTTCGACCTCGTTCCACAAGGTCGACCGGTCGCCCAATCGCTCGGGCGCACCGTCGGGCAGCATCACTTCAGAATGAACGACGCCTGCCTTGTTGGTGAAGTCGTGCGCGCGGTCCAGCCGCTGATCGTGCAGCCGCGAAGCCGAACGATAGGCGGCGGACGCCACAGCGCTCGATCCGCTGGCGCGGGATATGACTTTTGCAGAGAAGTGATAGATCGCCATGACGGCAATCCAGTTACAGCAAACAAGCAACGTCGGCACGACGTATAAGCGCGCCCTCACATGATAAAATCCTGTTCGGGACCGGGGTGTGTCAGACTGTCCCGGCAACATTAGAGCCAACGCCAGCGCTGCGCATTATGATGTTCGCATCAACCCCAAGATGGAGACGAACATGCGCAAACCGCGAGATTTCGATGTTGAACTGAAAGCCCTCAATGACAAGGCCGCGATGCTCAAAGCCCGCAAGGTGCAACAGCTTGGCGAACTGGTTATTGCCACCGGTGCCGACACAGCTGATTCCGAAACACTGGCCGGTGCGTTACTCGACCTTGCCGAAACCAAGGATACCGGCAAGCGCGAGAAATGGCGCGCGCGTGGTGCAGGGTTTTTTCAGGGGCAATCGCGCAAAGACGGCCATCGACCTGTCGGCAACGCTGCACACGATCAAACAAAACCGGACAGCGGTGCTTCGGGTTGAAGCCAGCCGACGACGAACCGACAAGAGAGGCTGGGTGATGCAACGCCGCGAGCGAACACGCCATCTGATCGAACTGGGTGGTCTGGTGCAGAAGGCAGGCCTCATCGAGCTGAGCGATGACGACCGGCAGGTCCTGCTCGGTGCATTCCTCACCGTCGCGGCCACGCTGCAAGGCGAGAACCGCGAGCAGGCGATCACGCTCTGGCGGCGGCGCGGTAAACAAGCATTTGAGCAAAAATGAGGAACTGCATACCTAACTAGCCCAGCGCCGATTAGGGGCATGGCCATTTCTGCGCCATTGCATGAAGAAACGCCTTCTCGCCGCTTGCCGATCCGATGACTGCGGCATGCTTCTCGAAATAGGCGAGATAGGTGTAGGCCATTGCTCGCGAAGGGTCATCGGTAAAGTCGGGTGTAGTTGGCATGCAAGAATGAAATTTCTTCGAGACGTCTGCCGATGCCGCTGGCCCATTATGGAAGGTGGCTGCTTTCAAGCCAAGCATTGAACAGACAATTGACCGCGCACGGAACTCCTTGTCTTCTACTACAATGCTGGCGTTCTGGGTCAGCAAGTAGCATGCGACGTAGACTTCGCGGGCGTTCGCATCGAACGCCTTTTCCAAATCAGCGCGCGTTGTTTCCGCCTGCGATGGAATCGCCAGCGCCAGCGCTGCGACGATTGCTCGTTTCAGCATACTGTATTCCCCTAAATGCCTGGCCATATCGCAGCTATCATCGTGCAGGCGGCTTCAATATTAGCAACGCGCTGCGCATAGTTTGGCGAACCTCTCACGATAGCTTGACGGGGGACATCGATGACCATCGACGTTGGAGCATGTGGCATTCCCAAATGCGTGAGATATTGCATCGCATGCATATGAGCTATTGTTGCCAAGTGCCCGTTTGCTGCCGACCTTCGATTTTCGTGAATGTCGCCTTCTTTCGCAATTGCGCATCGAATGAAAACCTGACCGACGCGGCCATCGCCTTTATGTTGTATTGAAGCAACAACATCAGGGAAAACGGATATTTCGACACCGTTTATGTTCATCGACGGGGAGGGATTTGATGGTTCTTGATACTCGTGCTGCCACAGGTCCATTTGGTTTTGGGCCTGTTGAAACGATTGCAAAACCGCAATGCAGCGCTGTGCATCATCCCGCACAAGTGGCCCATTTGCACCGTTTGCTTGCCTCGCTTCCCAGTCAGTTACATGCTTCGCCACTATCTGATTTATCTGTGATCGGTTTCGCAAACATTCCGCAATGGCTCGCTTAGCCAGTTGATATTGGATTATCATCGGCTTGGATGCCCCAGGATTTTTCGCTTGCCGCAAGATTCCGAGTTGGCCTATTGGCGTCGGCGCAACAAGGTAATCGGCTAGTTGTGAAGCCGAAAGCCGGGGGGATAAGCGTTGCTTAGGAGCATTGGCCATGGATGAAATCTTTCTCGTTGGCACCACTGAAACAGGATCGGAGCTTTACGTTTCCGAACTATCGAAACAGACACTAGCAGATAATGGAATGCAAGCTGAGTCCGCTTGCCTCTATCTGTATGAAACCGACAACGAACCGATGGGGTCTGGAATTAGAGTTCTGGCTTCACTCCCAACAATGGATTCCGTCTATCGAATTGTTGACTTGTTCCGGCTTCGGCAAGCAGCGGTTTAGGCTCCGGACGCCACAGGCAGATGCGAGCCATCTGCCAGCATCTTCTGGAATCTCTTCTACTCTCTCTCTGCGTAGTCCTTTGCAGCCTTAGCCAAGTAGTCACGATAGCCGCCGAATACCGGATACTCATTGGTCGTCAAAAGATCATCGAGTTTCTTGTTAAGTTCATCCATCGTCATGGATTGACCGCGAAGTGCCTTGGATTCCGCATAAAGCAGGAATTGTTCGCAAAGGATGTGCAGGACATAAAGTTCGTCTGTGCCTAGGTAGTTCTTGCCTACCTGTGCCTCTGATAGCGAGAGTGAAGCGCTGGAAGAATTGATAGAGCCTTACGGTTTCAGGTTTCTGCGTCTGAAACCTAACTAGCCGAAACCCGATGGCTAGTTAAGTATGTAGTTCCCCAAAAATGACGACAATACAGAGTGCAAGGCAACAGTTGCTCTGCTAGTCTTTGGGCAAATGCGCACCGATCTCGATCATCTTCCGGCTGGCAAGCAGCGCGAACTCGAACGTGTGCTGCAAATCATGTTCGAGGAATTCAACGACGTGCAGGCGCTTGCAACCGGCAAGCGCAAAGCGGCGCGTATCCTCAAAGTCATCCTATACGGCAGTTATGCGCGCGGCAGTTGGGTCGATGAACCGCATACCGCCAAGGGTTATCAGTCGGATTTTGATCTGTTGATAGTCGTAAACCGGCAGGAAGCTGCTGATCGTGTCAAATATTGGTCCAACGCCGAAGACCGGCTCAACCGCGAAGTCGGAATCACCAAAACGCTCAAAACGCCGGTCAACTTCATCGTCCATACTTTGCAGGAAGTGAACGACGGCCTCGCACATGGCCGCTATTTCTTCATGGATGTCGCCAAGGACGGCATTGCGCTCTACCAAGCCGACGATACCGAACTGCACAAGCCCAAGCCCAAGACGCCCGAGCAGGCGCTGGCTATGGCAAAGGAGTATCAGAGCGAATGGCTGCCTCAAGCCAACGCCTTTTACAAAATGTATAAAGCAGGATTGGCTGAAGGCGATCTAAAGCAGGCTTCGTTCGTACTACATCAAGCTGCGGAGTCTCTTTACCACTGTGTGCTGCTGGTCTGCACCTTCTACACTCCCCACGTCCACAATCTAGGCTTCTTACGGACGCAGGCTGAGCGCATTGACATGCGGCTAGTCGACGCGTGGCCGCGTGTGCTTCGCGCCGACCGATCGCGGTTCGAAAAGCTGAAGGAAGCGTATGTAAAGGCGCGCTACTCCAAACATTACCGGATCAGCGAAGAAGAACTAGCGTGGCTTGGCAAGCGCATTGAACAACTAGGTAGCGCTGTTCACGCTATCTGCTCGGAACGGATTACCGCGCTCGAGAAGTAATCATAAGCGTGTTTCGGCGGAACTTTAGTCCCGTTAAATAGAGTCGCGTAAGTTAGCTCGTTTGTAAAACCCTAAATGGCGGGTAAAGTCTTTCGACCAGCGATTAGGCGCTGCGCCGGATTTTTTTTGCAATCCTTCTAAACTCTTGCGTTTCAGCCGTTCAGGCGCTGAACCCAAGTGGGATATTTGTTCATGGCGCACCTTAGCCGGTGAGCTTTGATTTGACCTGCCTTAGATCCGCGCTCATACCAGTCGTTCAATCCAAGAGCTAGGCCCTGTAGGGGAGGGTAAGTTGGCCAAGATTACGAAGAAAACCTTTCTTGAGACGATAGATGGGACACCCAAAAAGCGGCTCTTCCTTTCGATCATCAGCGATTATGATTTGCGGACCGGCATCTGTGAACTGATTGACAACGCGCTTGACTTGTGGATGCTCAACGCGCGCAAGACTAGCCTCGAAATTGACGTCTCTCTCGATGTCGATCGGCAGCTCATTCGGATTCATGACAATGCTGGCGGGGTCCCTGAAGCTCACGCCGAGCTCCTCATCGCCCCTGGCGCGAGCCGCAATGATATGGGCGAACCAATCATTGGCATTTTCGGTGTTGGAGGCAAACGTGCTGGTGTTGCGCTTGGCGAACTGGTTGAAATTCGCACACGGCATAAAGACGAGCAAAGCATTCAGATTGACCTTACGCGCGAATGGATCGAATCCCCCGATTGGGACCTCGACATCTACGCGATCCCTGAAGTGCCGCCGGGAACAACGACGGTCGATATTTCCAAGGTTCGTCAGTCTTTCGACCATGACGATTTAGAGCGATTGCGGCAGCATCTGGCCGAAACCTATAGCTGGTTCTGCATACAGGGGTGTGCACTAAAGTTGAATGGGGAGGCGGTCGCGACGGTTACGTTCGACCGATGGGCCTACCCGCTTGGCTACGAACCCCGCCGATCGGAATTTTCGATCGAACCCGCCCCGAGTCAGTCGCTCAGAATAACCTTATCTGCGGGGCTTATCATCGACCGTGATCCGGAGGATGAGAATTACGGCGTCTACTTCTATTGCAACCATCGTCTAATCATGAAGGAAGTCCGAACGCGCGATGTCGGCTATTTTGTCTCTGCGGAGGCGGGGGTGCCGCACCCGGATGCATCGCTTAGCCGCGTAATCGTAGAGTTCTACGGTCCAGCGGAATTGATGCCATGGAACAGCAGTAAAAGCGGCATTAACTTCAGCCATCCCGCATTCGCGCAGATTCGATCGCGTGTGATCGAGTTCAACGCATACTACACAAAACTTTCCCGTGCCCTGAAGAATAGCTGGGATGAGGATGTTTTCAAACACACCTCCGGCGCGGTTCACGTCATCGACGAATCCGAAATCCTCTCGGGCAAGAAGAAGATATTGCCCAAGCCGCCGAGCACGCGAAGCATCAGTCATATGGAGGAGCTGCGGAACCTAAATCCGACAGTCCTGCGCGATAAGCCTTGGACCCTTGGCCTCGTTGAGGCGATGGGGATGGTCGATGTCATTGGTCGGTTAAAGTTCAGTACGCGGAATCGCGTGGCATTGATTCTGCTCGACAGCAATTTCGAGATCGCACTCAAAGAATATATCGTCTCCAATAAAGCGAAGTTTCCACCACACACTTATACCGATGCGTTTATCGCAAACATGTTCAAGGTCCGAACGAACGTCATCAAGGAAGTTCAGAAACACGTAACCTTTTCGCAGAAGTTGCTGAACAAGGTGAATTACTACTATTCGCTGCGGAACAGCCTAATTCACCAGCGCGCCACTGCCGCGATAACGGATGAGCAGGTGTCGGACTATCGTGAAGTTATCGAGAAGGTTCTGACTAAGCTCTTTGGGGTCAAATTCCCCTAACGTGATGATTTCGAACCCCTGACCGGGATAGCCCTACTTAACTAAGCAGCTCCGGTGTCAGCATTTCTTCGGTCGGAATGTCCCCCGTTTGGGAGCAAACGGAACGACAAAGTACCAAAGACCGCGAGCATCGAGCCAGAGCTGAAAGGTTAGTCGTGTCTCAGTTTAAATTTCGCCGATATCCATAAACCGCTGCGCATGTCGCCCGCGATGGGCGTCGGCATCACCGACCGCCTATGGTCATTGGACGATGTTATCGCTAAAATTTATGGGCTTGCACTCGCGCGTAAAAAGCGTGGACCATACAAAAAGAAAGACTAGAAACAACAAACCCCGGTCACCGTGGTGCCGGGGCTGGCTACACTGAGAACAGTGTCGCGTTGTGAGGGGGCCTCTACCTTGATTGCGAATGAATGTCAACAAAAAGGTGAAATCCGCGCTGCGTTTTATATTGACGGCTTTAACCTTTATCACCCGATCAACGAGATGAATAAGCCCTATTTGAAATGGGCAAATCTTTGGAAACTTGGCGAAATAATCTGTGAGCCGCACGGCGCTGTTCTCAAAAAAGTTGTGTTTTGCACTGCCGTTCCCGGCCATCTGCCAGACAGCCGAGATCGCCATAACACGTTCAACGCCGCTCAACGCGCTCACGGAGTTGAGATCATTCCCGGACACCATGTCCATGACGGTGAGAAATGGAACGAAAAGCAATCCGACATAAACGTTGCATTGCACCTCATGCTCGACGCCGTTGATGACGTATATGACATGGCAATCTTGCTGAGTGCGGATTCAGATCAGGCAGCCACTGCCAAAATATTCTGCGACCGATTCCCGGACAAGCGCCTGCTTGGCGTTGCCCCGCCGAACAAAATTGTTCCGACGAAGGTCCAGCCCCATTGCTTCAGTCATTTTAGTTTGTCAGTTGCAATGCTGGAGCGCTGCGTAATGGGCGAAGTTGTCCAAGGCTTGAAAGGGCCAATCATGCGTCCGGACTCTTACGCTCCGAATGCAGGGTGGATGCATCCGGACGATAGGCCAAAAGGGAAAGCCCCTAAGGAAGCCGCTGGCACAAAATGGAAAACAGCCGCTAAAGGCTAAATTCAAACTGAGACACTTTCGAGAGATCAGGTTCACCGCGTTGCAATGCGCCCCGCGCGATCGCTGTTTGAAGCTCCGATTACCTGCCGTTCACCGCTTTGACTGCGCAGCACTTCGATGCGCTGAAAACGTCCTTTTCATTTGGCGCGGCACAGCCAAGATTGTTCGCAGGGGGTGCCATCAACGCTCAATCAATGGAACCGAAGCCATGTCTAACCCTGACCGTATCATTCGCCTCAGAACTGTCCTCGACCGGACTGGATTGTCCCGCTCGACCGTCTATCGGAAAATCGCCGAGGGAACATTTCCACCGCAGTTGCGGATCAGCGTCAACGGCGCTGGCTGGAGTGAAGCCGAAATTAACCGCTGGGTTTCAAACCCTCCACTTTATCGCGCTAGTCCGACTAGAAACGAATTCGACTTTGAGTAAGGATTGTCACTCACTGCTAGCTACCAGATCACGCTAAAATCCGATAAGCAAAAAGCTGACCGAATCAGGCGGTTTGCACGCAACGAAATTGTCTCTCGGAATCGAACCGGCGTGCAAACTTCAGTGCAAATTTTTTTCGCTGCAACCCGTGGTATCGAGCCAAAAAATCCATCACGAAAGTCAATTAAATCATTGATTTAGGGCATTTTTGTGATTCCGGCTCGGTCCATTTTTTCGATCAGTTCAGCGGCGGCAGTTCGGCGTCGGGCAGCGGTACGCGCATGACCTTTGCCAGCGTCGGCGCGATCGCGCGCATGTCGATTTCGCCCAGGTTGCGGCCCCTGGCGACACCCTTGCCCATCATCATGAAGCTCGATCGCATGAGCGGGCTGGTCGGGAAATAGCCGTGCGTGCCCTTGCTGCCCGACGGGCCGACGAGCGGCGCATCCTTGCCCTTGAAACCGCCGGCGTAGGCGTTGGGTTCGAAGCTTATATAGAAAGCCGCTTCGGGGTTGCCGCCCAGCCTGGCGATGGCACCGGTATCGGCGATTTCGGCAATGCGGTTGGCGGGGTCGGCTTTCAGCGTCGCGAGGAGCGCGCCGACTTTAGCGCGAAGTGCGACATCGTCCGGACGCGCAAGCATGATCGCCGACGATCCGCCCGAATTCCAGGGGCTTGCTTCCCAGCTTGCAATCTTGCCCTTGTCGTCAAGCGCGATGAGACCCGCATCGATAAACAAGCGGTAGAGGTTGATTTCGGTATCGACCTTTGAAAAGCCGTGATCCGAAGCAACCGCGATGACGCTGTCGGGACGCGCCTTCATTTGCGCGGCAACGAGTCTGCCCACTATAAGGTCAATACGTTTCAATATCGCATGTGGTTCGGGCGTGTCCGGGCCTTTCCCATGCTGTTCATGGTCGAGTGCGGTCAGGTACACGGTAGCAAATTGAGGTTTTTCCCGTTCGATCAGCGCGACGGCAAAGCGCCCGCGTGTTTCGTCGCCTGCGATGCTCTCGTCGATCCCGGGCGCATAATCGCCGAGGTCGCGTTCGAGCGATTCGACCAGCCCCGGTGTCGATAGCGCTTTCATCAACTTGGCGTCGTCGGCATGGCCGGTGCGCCAGATTTGAGGGATGTTCCAGCGGATGGCGTCGGCCTTCACGCTGACTGGCCAATGGACATTGGCGGTGGTCATGCCCGCCTTGGCCGCTGCATCCCAAAGCGTCGGCAGCTTGTAATCGCTTGCATACCAGTACCAGCCGCCCTGGTTGATCTGCAGCGGGTCGAAGCTGGTATTGCCGATGATGCCATGCCTCGCCGGGCTGGCCCCGGTAACCAATGTCGCATGGCTGGGATAAGTGACGGTCGGCAACACGCCGCGCACACCGCTGGCATAACTGCCTTCGGTAACGAAGCGTTTGAGATTGGGGATATCGATACCGCGTTTCTCCGCCTCTATCACATCGGCAGGCTGCAAGCCGTCGATCGAAATCAGCAGTACCGGCTCGGCCAGAGCCGCCTCTGGCAGCGCACTCACAAGAAGTGCGCTGCCAAGGACGAAACTGCGCTCCATCAGAAGCCGACTTTCAACGTTGCAAAAAACTGCTGCGGCGCACCGGCGAGGAAAGTCTGGTTGTCGCCGCTATTGCCAAAGCCGTTCGAGCCGATGGTCGAGATATATTTCTTGTCGAACAGGTTGGTGGCGTTGAGCTGGATTTCGATGGGAGCGCGCAAGCCCATATCGAAGCGATATCCAAGCGTTGCATCCACCAGAACGCGGTCAGGGACAAATCCCTGCCTGTCGAGCGGTGCGCGGGTAACGGGGTCCACGGCAAGAGCATTGGTGTAGGTGAAATACCGCTTGCTCATGTAATTGGCGCCGACGCGACCGAAGAAACTGTCGCTGTCATAGGCAATTTCACCGCGCAGCATGTGCTTGGGCGTATCGACGACGCTCTTGCCCTTGGTTGCGGCCAGCAAGGCACCGACACCGTTCACCACATTGTCGTGATAGGTTGTGTCATTGTAGCTGTAGGATGCAAACAGCGTCAGCCCGCCGCCGAGGCGCACATCACCCGCTGCCTCGAAACCGAGCGAGCGGACATCGCCGACATTCTGAAGGACTGCTGGATTGCCGAGGATGCCGACGCCGGTGGCGATGCCGAGCAACCGGTTACGGAAGTTCACATAATAAACGCCAATGACACCGTTGAAGACCGCATCATTATAACGTGCGCCCAGTTCATAGGTGTCCGACTCTTCGGGCTTCAATGTGCCGCGGATGGCGTCGAAGCCGGGTTGCGTAGTGGAGAACGGGCCGCTGGTCGAAGATGACACAAAGGCGCGGGTAACCTGCGTGAAGCCTCCGAACAGTTCGGCGTTTCCGCTCAGCTTGTAGGCAAGGCCGGCATGCGGCTGGAACCAGTCTTTCGATTTGATCTTCCCTGCGGCGAGAGGGCCCTTGATCACCGGATTGGCCTCGTTGTTGACCTGAAAACCCTTCCAGCCGAGGTTGATCGTCAGGTCGCCCAGGCTGATCTTGTCCTGCACATAATATTGCAACGTGTCGGTGTTGAAATCGAACTCCCAGTCGGTGCGGAACGGATTGCGCTGGAACTTCGTGTGATCGCGGCCCGGTGCAGTGAGGCTCTGATAGCCGTAAAATCGGCGCGCCTGCGTGAAGTCATTATGCTCGTACCAGCCGCCGACCGTGATTTCATGGTCGCCGATCTCGGCATTCAGCGAACCGAAGACGCCGCCGCGCTGGATGTCATATTCAGTCGTGCGGACTGACATCGGCACCCCGTTCGGGCTGGCGACATAGGGCGTGCCCCAGGTACCCTGGCCGGTATTGTCGTGATAATAGGCTTTGATCCTGAAAGTCACGCCTTCGCCGAGCGGAGCTGTCAGGCCGTAAGCGCCGATCGTATCCTTGCGCAGGCCCGATGCATCATAATAGCTATCGTCGCGATTGTTGATCGGCGCGACGAAAATGCCCTGTGCGGCGCGGATCGCCTTCGCATAATCGGGGAAGTAATTGTCATGGTCGTAACCAAGACGCGCGATCATTTCGAGCGACAGATCCTGGTAATCCTGCTCGGCTCGGTCCGAATAAGCGAAATAGGCGTCGAACTCTGCCTCGCCGACGGGGATGATTGCCTTGGCATTGATTTGCCAGTTACGCTGGTCGCCGCCGCCCTTCCATTTCTCGGCATTATGATAGACGCCCGAGATAAAGCCGCGGATGCCGCCTGCTTCGCCAAGGTTGATACGGCCAAAGCCGCGTATCGTGTTCTCCGAACCATAAGTGGCGTTGAGGTCGGCGCCGAAACCGTCATTGGGGTCGGCGGAAAAGAATTCGAGCGTGCCGCCCAGATTGTTGGTCGCCTGCGTCCCGATCGAGCCCGAACCCTGCGACACGCGGGTGACGCCGATATTCTCGGAGATGATCGCGCGGCCGATATGGAGGCCGTTATTGTTGCCATAGGTGGAATCGCCCAGCGGAATGCCGTCGAGTGTGTAGCCCAACTGGTTCTGGTTGAACCCGCGGATCGACACACGGCTCGACCATTCATAAGTGCCGAACGGGTCGGCCGACTGGAAGTTGACGCTCGGCAGCTTTTCAATGGCCTTGAGCGGGCTGGTACCCGGCGCGAGGATCAGCAGTTCCTTGCTGGACAGTTCCTGTACCTGGCGGGTTTCGCCCTGACCGAAAACGACGATTTCTTCGTCTGCGGTAGTTTCGTCGGCTGCGGGGGCGCTGCCTTCTTGAGCCAGAACAGGCGTACTGATGGCGGCGGCTGTGGCGAACAGGAATATAGAAAATTTACGCATGTTAAAAACCTCCCGGAATGCAGATGCGAGCCGCCGCCTAGGGAGGGCAAATGACGCTTTGATGCGGTTATTGCGTGAGCTGGATAAAAGTTCGGCGACAGTGATGTGACGTTTTGCCAAACGATTGCGGAAACCGGCGCATTGGACGCATTTCCACGGCATGACGGAAAAAAGTCACTTTTATGACATTCATATTGCTATTATTGTCACATTAGTGTAATAATTCTCCCAGAGGTCAGGAGAATTGCCATGAAAATGTTATTTGCCAGCATCTTGGTTGCGGTTTCGGCGGCGGGGGCCGTTCATGCCGAGCCGGTACTGAGCGGTGAAACAGCCTATCCCTCAAAAGCGATCGGCTATGATGCGCTGGTTGCTGGCGACCACGAACGGGCAATAAGCGATATGTTGAGCGGAAATGTCAGCCGGCATGATCCGGCCTTCCTGCTGAACCTGGGGCAGGCTTACGCGCGTAGCGGCGATGTCTCGAAGGCTCGCGAGCTCTTCCGCATGGCGGCGAGGAAGCGTGAAAATGTCGATCTTGTCCTTGCCGACGGGCGCGTGATCAGTTCGAAGCTTGCCGCACGGCAGGCGCTTGCGACGGTCCAGGTGGGCATAGCAAGCCGCTGATAAACTGAATTTACCGAAGCCGGTTTACCGGTTCTTGGGCGGGTCGTTGTGGCCCGCCCTTTTTATTTGTCCGGATTAATCGGGCGTCATAACGCAATTCCGCGCTTGTCACAATTCAGACGCAAAACATTCTTCCAACTGCAATGCGAAGGGCACAGCCAAGTCACAGGCCGCTCCTAATCGCCTAGTCCGACAACGGGTGGGGCCTAACGTTGATTCGTCGCTGGTCCGTTGCATGTGCCCGAAACGGGCGAGCCAAATTAGTTGCGGAGAATCATAATGTTAGACCCAAAATTGCGCGGTATTGTCTATGCGACGGCTGCTGCAGCCCTTGTTTCGGCATGCGGCGCTGACGACATCGCCTCGCCGGGTTCCGGCGGCAATATCACTATCAACAATCCGGCTCCGCCTCCTCCCCCGCCTCCCCCGCCTCCGCCGCCTGCCGTGGTCCAGCCGGCAACCGGCTGCCCTACCATCAGCGACCCTCAGGGGCTCACGGATAGCGGCACGATTACGGGTCCGACCGGAACCTATCGCGTGTGCACGCTGCCCGCGCGCATTAACGTCAGCTCGACTCTGCCCAAGGTTACGGGCCTGCTCTATCGTCTTGGCGGCCGCGTCGATGTCGGTACCGACCAGGGTCCGACCGAAGAAACCACCGATCCCACCGACGTCGTGCTTACGATCGCTCCGGGCGTCATCGTCTTTGGCGGCACTGGCGTTTCGTGGCTCAACGTCAACCGCGGCAACCGCATCAGCGCAGTCGGCACGGCAGCGCTTCCCATTGTCTTCACCAGCCGCGACAACGTTCTCGGCCTCAACACCGACAGCTCGATTGGCCAGTGGGGTGGTGTGGTGCTTTCAGGCCGTGCACCGGTTACCGACTGCGCTGCTCCTGCGGCTGCACCCGGCACCATTGCCTGCGAACGCCAGGTTGAAGGTGCAGTGGACCCTGCTCTTTTTGGAGGCGCGACTGCCAACGACAACAGCGGCCGGATGAGCTACGTGCAAATCCGCTACTCGGGCTTCGTACTTTCGGGCAACTCCGAACTGCAGTCGCTCACCACCGGGGGCACGGGATCGGCGACAGTCCTCGATCATATCCAGTCGTTCAACAGTTCGGATGATGGTGCGGAATTCTTCGGCGGCAACGTCAACATGAAGTATTTCGTTTCGATCGGCGCGGATGACGACAATCTCGACACCGACACGGGTGTGAAGGCGAACTTCCAGTATGTCCTCGTCGTCCAGCGTCCGGCTGCGGGTGACTCGATGATCGAGGCCGACTCGGACAATGCCGTTGACGGCAACCTTCCGCGTCAGAATACCCGCGTTGCCAACTTCACGTTCATCCAACGTAGCAGCACTGTCGGCAACCAGACTGCCATTCGCCTTGGCGGCGGCACCGATTACAGCCTGTACAATGGTGTGATCGTCTCGCCGAACACGTCATGCCTGCGCATCAGTCGTCCGCAGACTGCCTCGACGACTCCCGACGCGGCAATCGACGAACTCGGTGCGCCGGTATTCCGTTCGGTTGTGGCCCAGTGCGGCACGCCAGCCTTTGTTGGCCTCAACGGTGTGACCGATGCACAGGTCAGTGCGATCTTCGGATCGGGTGCGAACAACAATAACAGTGCGTTCACCCCGACGCTGACTTCGCTGTTCATCAACGGCGCCAGCGAAACCGCGGTTCCCGCGTTCAACGCCAGCACGGTCAATGCGTTCTTCGACGCGACGACCTATATCGGTGCTGTCCGCGATGCCAACGACACCTGGTATGCGGGCTGGACCTGCAACAGCGGCACGGCGACGCTCGGCACCAGCCTTACCGGTCTCTGCACCTCCCTGCCGACCTTCTGATAGGCGGCGAATGATTGGGGTGGGGTGCGCATGAATGACGCACCCCACCCTTTTTTGAATGAGAAAAAGGGAAAGTTTATGTTGAAGCCATTGGGGGCCATCAGCCTGTTGCTCTTGACGTCGGCGCTGGTCGCGCCTTCGGTGGCATTGGCGCAAAATGCAGAGCCGGAACAGACCGAAGCCGCGCAAGACCAAAGCCCGGATCAGGCCGTTTCCGACAGTGAGAATGCCGAAGGTCAGGCCGACCAGTCTGCGGAGGCGGCCACTCCCGAAGAGGAAGACGTCGATGTTTCGATCCCCGGCGGCGAAGAAATCGTTGTGCGCGGCTATATCGACCGCAATATCTCGAAAAACGCCCCGCAGGTCGTATCGGTGCTGTCGAGCGCCGATATCGAACGCACCGGCGAAGGCGATATCGCCGGCGCGCTCGGTCGTGTAACCGGCCTCAGCGTCGTCGGCAGCGGGTTTGTGTATGTCCGTGGCCTTGGCGACCGCTATTCGCTGGCGCTGCTGAACGGTTCGCCGCTGCCCAGCCCCGAACCGCTGAAGCGTGTCGTTCCGCTCGATCTGTTCCCGACCAGCGTCATCGCGTCGTCGCTCGTCCAGAAAACCTATTCGCCCAACTTTCCCGGAGAGTTCGGCGGCGGCGTCATCAACCTCACGACCAAGGCCATCCCCCGCGAAACATTCCTGACCGTCGGCGGCGACATCGGCATCAACAGCGAAACCACGAACCAGCTGGGCTACACTTATTATGGCAGCTCGCAGGACTGGAGCGGTTTCGACAATGGCAACCGCGACCTGCAACCATTGCTGCGCGCCTACACACGGCCCGGCGGCAACCCCATCAGCGGCGGCACAATCGATACGCAGGCAATTGCCTCGCAACTCGTCACTGGCCGCAACGCGATCGTCCAACGCAACAAGAATCTTCCTCCAAACGGGTCGGCGAACATTACCGGCGGCACCAGCTTCGACATTGGTGACGATGCGACCATGGGCATTCTTTTCAATGCCGGGTACAGCAACAAGTGGAAGACCCGCGACACCATCCAGCAGACCTCATCGTCGCTCGATCTCTCGCTGAAGGATCAGGATTTCCGGCGAGTCATTACCGACAACCGGATCGTCGTGAACGGCCTGGTTGGCTTCGGTATCGAGGCGGGCGAGCAGAAAGTGCGCTGGACCAACGTCTTCATCCGCGACACGCTGAAACAGGCACGGCTCGGCGAGGGTACGCGCCAGTCGCTGTCGTCGACGGCCACATTGCAGCAACAGGACACGGCCTGGTTCGAACGCCAGCTCGTCAATTCGCAATTTGTCGGCGAGTTCAAGCTGTCGCCCGATGTCAACCTGCAGACGCGCGTCGGCTATGCCAATTCGAAGCGCGAATCTCCGGACGAGTTCAGTTTCGAATATTATCGTAGCAACCAGGCATCCGATCCCTTCGGCCAGTTTTTCATCAACCGGCTGAACAACGGGCAGCAGGGTAGCGCGTCGGTCACTTATTCGTATCTCAACGAAAATCTGTGGTCGGGCGGTCTCGATCTGTCGGTGAAGGTCACACCGGATATCACGACGACCTTCGGCTATGCCTATAGCGAGGCCACGCGCCGCGTCGAACGCCGCAACTTCCTGTTCACGGCACCGAGCACTTTCCCCACGGCAGTCGCGTTGTTCCGGCCCGACTTTCTGTTGCAGCCCGACGTCATAGATTTCTACAATATCGCGCTCATCGATACCGACGAATCGAACCCGGTTTTCGATGCGCGGTTGCTGACCAATGCGACCTATATGCAGGTGCAGGCGTTCATCACGCCGGAAATCAGCCTCAATCTGGGTTTCCGCTATGAAGCGGCCAAGCAGTCGGTCGACATCGTTCCTGTTTTTGCCAACCAGGTCATTTCGAACGCGACGACGCAGCTCGATAATGATTATTATCTGCCTGCGGCGACGCTGACCTGGGATATCAATGCCGAGATGAAGTTCAGGCTCAGCGCGTCGAAAACCATCGCCCGGCCGCAGTTCCGCGAACTGATTTTCCAGAATTTCTACGATCCAGAATCTAACCGGCTGTTCCGTGGCAACCCGCTTTTGACCGACAGCCAGCTCTACAATGCCGAGGCGCGGTATGAATGGTATTTCGACCGTGACCAGCGCGTGACCGTGGCCGGTTTCTTCAAGCGCATCGATAACCCGATTGAGGCTTTCTCCAGCGTTGACCAGAACTCGGTCGTCACCAGCTTTGCCAATGCGCCCAAGGCGGATCTGTACGGCGCGGAAATCGAAACGCAGAAATATTTCGATCTGGGTGGTGAAGATGGCGGCGGTTTCTTCGGCACCCGCCGCGCGGTAGTCATCGCCAATTACACTTACACCAAGTCGAAGATCAGCGTGAAAGCGGGTGATCCAGTGGCGGTGTTCGGTTCGGCATCGACCAGCGCGCTCGACTTCTTCACGGACGGCTCGCCGCTGACCGGCCAGTCGGACCATTTGGTCAATTTGCAGCTCGGTCTCGAAGACACCGAGCGGCTGTCGCAGCAGACGATACTCCTGACCTATGCCAGCGAGCGCGTGACCAGCCGTGGTGCTTCGGGCCAGCCCGACATCAAGGAAAAGCCGGGCTTCCAGCTCGACTTTGTCGCGCGCGAAGGCTTTACCATCGGTGGCAGGGAAGCCGAACTCAAATTCGAAGCGCGCAACCTGCTCAACACCAGATATCAGGAATTCCAGGAAAGCGGCGACAACATCATTTTCTACAACCGCTACAAACAGGGAATCAGCGCCTCGATCGGCGTCGAAATCAACTTCTAGTTATTTGCAAGCCCCCACACTTGCGGCGGTGTATCGAAGCGATGCGCCGCCGTTCTTTTTGGCGCTTTAGGGCTATTTGCGCGGAGGTCATAAAAGTGTAGTTTTACCGTCATCGACGAGTCACCGAGCCGACCTAGCCCGCTCGGGTTCTGGAATTCATCCGGGGGGACAGTTTGGCAATTTCGCTGGCAGAACGGGTAAGCCTGCAGTCGCGCCGCATCCCGCAGGTGCCATTGGCTTCGCTGCTGATCGGCCTGCTAGCGCTGCTTCTGGCGGTGCAGGTGGCACGGCTGCTCTGGGCGGTGGTCACGCCTGTCGGGCCGCTCGGCAACTGGCGTCCGGCGCAGGTGAATTTTGTGCCCCCTGCCGCGCGTATGGCGCTCTTCCTGGGCTTCGACCCCTTCTTCCGTAACGATGCGACTGCGACCACCGCCAATGTAACCTCGCTCAGCCTTACGCTATTCGGCATTCGCGCCAACGAAAGTTCGGGCAGCGGCTCGGCGATCATCGCGGGCGAGGATGGTGTGCAGAACAGCTATGGAATCGGCGAGGAAGTCGCGCCCGGGGTCATCCTCGATTCGGTCGCCTTCGACCATGTCATCCTGTCGCGGGGCGGGGTGAAGGAATCGCTCTATCTCGACCAGTCGGTCCCTGCCGAAACCGTGGGGACAACGCCTTCCACGACACCCGCAACATCCGCGCCCGCCCTTCCCGGCGGGGCTCCGAAAGCTCCGCAGCCGGGACTCGGCGACGGTCTCAATGCCGAAACCATCCAGAAGTCGATAGGCTTCTCGCCGCGCAGCGAAGGCGGACGGGTCACCGGCCTTGTCGTGCAGCCGCGCGACGACGGCACGATGCTGCGCATGGCGGGCTTCCAGCCGGGCGATATTATCACTGGCCTCAATGGCCGTCCGGTGACGTCTGCTGCGGATATCGCAGCGCAGCTAAGGCCTGGTGCCCGGCTTAGCGTCGAAATCGAACGCGGCGGCTCGAAACTCCCCATCGCTCTCAATCTGGAACAACCGTGATCCGTAAATTTTCCCTGATGCTGGCCTGTACCGCGCTGGCCTTTGCCGAGCCGCTGGCCGCGCAGCATACGCTCAACGTCCGCGACGCCGATATCCGGGCCTTTGTGCAGGACGCCGCGCGCGTCACCGGCCAGACTTTCATCGTTGACGGTCGCGTGACCGGCAAGGTTTCGGTGGTCACCGACCGGCCGCTGTCGCGCTCCGAATATTTCGAGGTGTTCCTGTCGACGCTGCGCGCCAACGGCCTTGTCGCGATTCCGATGCGCGGCGGCGGCTATCGCATCCAGCCGTCCGACGGTGCTGCCACCCAGCCGACCCGCGTCGGCAGCCGCGCGGCTACCGCCAGCCAGTTCGTCACTGAAGTCTTCCGCCTACGCTCGATCGACGCAACCACTGCGGTGGAAACCTTGCGCCCGCTGGTCAGCCGCGAAGGCTCGATCACCGCCAACCGCAACGCAAACAGTCTGGTCGTTGCCGACTATGCCGACAATATCCGGCGTATCCGCGACCTTGTCCGGCAGATCGACCGTGATAGCGCCGCGACCCAGATCGTCACGCTCGACAATGCCGGTGCGCGCGAAATTGCCCAGGCGCTTCAGGGTCTGGTCGGCACCGGCGGGGAGGGCGGCCGGGCACCGGTCAGTGTCGCCGCCATCGACAGCAGCAATGCAGTTGCCCTGCGTGGTGATCCGACATCGGTGGCGCGTTTTGCCGAGATGGCACGGCAGCTCGATGCGCGTGCGCAATCGGGGGCGGAAATACGTGTCTACTGGCTGGACCATGCCAACGCCGAAACGCTGCTCGAAACGGTAAAGTCGCTTATGGGTGGGCAGAGCGGCTCTACGTCGCTGCCGCAGACCGCGTCGACGGGTCCCGCCGCTTCAAGCGGAAACAGCGAACCCGACTCCATTCCGCCGGTGCAGGCGGCACCAATCGTTGCAGCAACATCGACGGGCTCGAACAGCCTTGGCGGGCGCGGGCCAGTGGTGGTCACCCGCTACGAAGGCGCAAACGCGCTGATCGTTGCTGCCAACCCCGAAATGCAGCGCACACTGGGCGAGCTCATCCGGCAGCTCGACCGCCGTCCAGAACAGGTTCTGGTCGAAGCCATCGTCGTCGAAATCGGCAATGAGGCCGCGAAGAAACTGGGCGTGCAATTCCTCATCGGCGGCGAGAATATCCCCTTCGCCGCGACAGCCTATTCCAACGCCAGCCCAAACATCCTCACCATCGCCGGGGCAATCGGCGCCGAGGAACTGAGTCGGCAGACAACAACCGTCAACGGCAACACTACCACGACCACGACGACCAGCGCGCTCGGCAACAGCTTGCAAGAGGCTGCGGCTGCGCAGTTGTTGAGCGCAACCGGCGGCTTCGGCGGCTTTGCGCTCGACATCGGCAAGAACGCCATCTTTGGCGGTATCATCAATGCCATCGCTGCCGATACCCAATCGAACTTGCTGGCAACGCCGCACATCGTCACGCTGAACAACCAGAAGGCGAAATTTCTCGTCGGGCAGGAAGTGCCGGTCAGCACCGGCGAGGCGCTCGGTACCGATTTCGACCGGGCCTTTCGCACCGTCCAGCGCCAGGAAGTCGGCATCAAGCTCGAAGTCACACCACAGGTCAACGCGCAGGGCGATGTGAAACTGTTCCTCAAGCAGGAAGTGTCGAGCGTTGCCGGACCGGTCTCCTCGCGCTCCAACGACCTCATCCTCAACAAGCGCGAGTTCGAAACCACGCTGACCGTTGGCGACGGACAAATGCTGGCCATCGGTGGCCTGCTTAACGATGACGAGCGCCGCACGCTCGAAAAAGTGCCTTTGCTCAGCGACATTCCCCTGATCGGCGAACTGTTCAAATCGCGCAGCCGTAGCAGAAGCAAGACCAACCTCATGGTGTTCATCCGTCCGACCGTCTTGCGCAGCCGCGCCGATAACGACCGGCTGACCGCGCAGCGTTACAATTATATTCGTAGCATGCAGCTAGCGCGCAATCCCGATATTGAGCCCTCGATCGACGAGCTAGTCCGCGACTATCTCGGCACAACGCCGCCAGGCGAACCGTCTGCCGGTACGAACGACGTGCTGATCGGCGCGACCGGCGATCTGCAACGCCCGGCAAGCCAGCCGGTGACGCCGGTGCCGGTGCCGCCCAGTGCGGTGACCACCACCAACGGGGACGACCGATGAAAATCAGCCGCGGCGACATCGAGCCATCGTCCGAAGGCGTCGCGGTGACCGAGCAGGCGGCGGTCGCGCCACCAGTGGACCTGCCTTATGCCTTTGCCAAGAAGCACGGCCTGGTGCTGCGTCAGGAAAACGACGGTCGTCTGGGCATAGCGATGCGCGACGGAGCCGACCCGCTGATGCTGCTCGAGGTGCGGCGCTATCTGTCGATGCCTTTCGATGTGGAAGTCGCAGACGCCGCGACCTTCGACCGCTATCTCTCCGACCATTATGCGATGGACGGCTCCGCCGCCGAAATGGCGGGATCGATTGGGACGGGTGACAGCGACCTGCTGTCCGACATGCTGCCATCCGCTGACGATCTGCTCGACAGCGCCGACGATGCGCCAGTCATCCGCCTGATCAACGGTATCATTGCCGAGGCTGTGCGGCAGGGCGTTTCCGACATCCATGTCGAACCTTATGAGACCGGCCTTGTCGTGCGGATGCGGAGCGACGGTGTCTTGCAGGAAAAACTGCGGCTGCCCGCCAATGTCGCGCCCGTTGTGGTCAGCCGTATCAAGGTGATGGCGCGGCTCGATATTGCCGAGCGGCGTATTCCGCAGGACGGGCGTATCGGGCTGACGCTGGGTGGCAAGCTGATCGATGTGCGTGTCTCCACGCTTCCCAGCCGCGCGGGCGAGCGCGTCGTGATGCGTATCCTCGACAAGGACAATGCCGGGATTTCCTTGGACCTGCTTGGCATGTCCGATGATGCGCTGTCGATTTTGGGCGACGCGCTGGCCGAACCCAATGGCATTATCCTCGTCACCGGCCCGACCGGATCGGGCAAGACCACCACGCTGTACGCGGGACTCAAGCGATTGAACGACGGCAGCCGCAATATCCTGACCGTCGAAGACCCGGTCGAATATGCGGTCGAAGGTGTCGGCCAGACGCAAGTCAATGCCAAGGTCGGCATGACCTTTGCCGCCGGTTTGCGCGCCATCCTGCGGCAGGACCCCGACGTCGTCATGGTCGGCGAAATCCGCGACCGCGAAACCGCCGACATTGCGGTACAGGCTGCGCTCACCGGGCATCTGGTGCTTTCGACCGTCCACACCAATGATGCATTGGGCGCGATCACGCGGCTGCGCGACATGAAGGTCGAACCGTTCCTTTTGGCCTCGACATTGCGCGCGGTGATCGCACAACGGCTGGTGCGGCGGCTCTGCCCCGAATGCCGCGAACCGGTACAGGCCGATGGCAGCGTCGCCTCGCTGCTCGGCTTCGACCGCGGCACCGTGGTCTACAAGGCGGTGGGTTGCCCGCATTGCAACGGCACCGGCTATCAGGGCCGGATCGGCGTGTTCGAGGCGGTGCGCATCGACGATGCGCTGCGCCGCTTGATCAACGATGGTGGCGACGAAGCAATCCTTGCGCGCCACGCCTTCCTCAACCATTCGAACCTGAGCGCGGCGGCGCGCAAGCTGGTGCGCGCAGGCGAGACCACGCCTGAAGAAGCGATCCGCATTTCGCGGCGCGAAGATGTGGTCGATGCCTGATTTCGCCTATCACGCCATCGACCCCGATGGCCGTGAAAAACGAGGGCGGATTACGGCGGCAAACGACGATGGCGCGCGCGAGGCGCTCGCGCAGAAAAAGCTTTATGTGGTTCGGGTCGAACCGGCGCCCGCCCGTGTCTCTGCACTATCCGCGCTTCCGGTGCGGCGGCGCAGGCTGAACGCCAAACAGCTCACCTTGTTCACGCGGCAACTGTCCTCGCTGGTGCAGGTCAGCCCCCTGGAAGAAGCGTTGCGCACGATCAGCCGCCAGAGCGAACAGCCGCATGTCCGCGAAATTTTGACCGCCGTGCACGGAGGCGTGGTCGAAGGCCAGCGCCTGTCCGAAGCGATGTGGCGTGAAAATGCGAGCTTCCCTGGACTCTACCGCGCGATGATCGCCGCTGGCGAAGGTGCGGGCACCTTGCCGCTGATTACCGAGCGGCTGGCCAATCTGCTCGAACGGCAGGCCGAAATGCGCGGCAAGCTGATCGGCGCGCTGGCTTATCCGGCGATCCTGTCGCTGGTGGCGATCCTTGTCGTCATGGGCCTGATGGTTTCGGTCGTCCCGCGCGTGGTCGAACAGTTCGACAATGTCGATCAGCAGCTGCCTTTGATTACGCGCATTGTCATCGGCATTTCGGCGTTTCTGGCGAGCTACTGGTGGGTACTACTGGCGCTGCTGGTGCTAGCGGGCTTCCTTTTCTGGCAGGCCTATAAACAGCCGGCCTTCCGCCTCTCGGTCGATGCCAATGTCCTGCGCCTGCCGTTGCTCGGCAAGCTCATCCGCAACCTCCACGCTGCGCGCATGGCGCGCACGCTCGCGACGATGGTGGCAAGCCGACTTCCTTTGCTGGAAGGCTTGCGACTGACCGGCGGCACTATCCACAACAGCGTGCTTTCCCGCGCCAATGACGATATCGTCGAGGCCGTGCGCGGGGGTGGCAGTCTGTCGGGGGCCATGCGCGCCTCAGGCGTGTTCCCGCCCTTGCTCGTCTACCTTACTGCAAGCGGTGAAAGTGCGGGACAGCTCGACCTCATGCTCGAACGCGCTGCGGAATATCTCGAACGCGAATTCGACAATTTCACCAGCGCGGCTTTGTCGCTACTCGAACCCATGATCATCGTCGTGATGGGCGGGGTTGTCGCTGTCATCATTTTGGCGATATTATTGCCTATACTCCAACTGCAAAATCTTACGGGACTGTAGATATGCTACGCTTTCTTTTCCGCCTCTTCACCGACCCCGGCTTCCCGCCTGCAAAATATCGCGCGAAGGCGCAGCCCAACGGGTTCACTTTGGTCGAAATGATGGTCACCCTCTTCATTCTTGCGCTCCTGACGACCGTCGTTGCCATCAACGTCCTGCCCAATCAGGACAAGGCGATGGTCCAGAAGGCCAAGGCCGACATCGCGGTGCTCGGGCAGGCGATGGAAACCTACCGCCTCGATAATCTGACCTATCCCGATGCAGGTGCGGGGCTACAGGCTTTAGTGACGCCCCCCGGCGGAGCCGGCGCGCGCACCGAAGGCTATATCAAGAAATTGCCCAACGATCCGTGGAACCGGCCTTACCAGTATAGCATGCCCGGCAGGAACGGCGCATTCGACATTTATTCGCTCGGCGCCGACGGTGCCCCCGGCGGCGAGAATGAAAATGCGGATATTTACGGCGAATAGGCCGCCGTCTTTTTCCGACATCCCCGATAGCGAGCGCGGCTTCACTCTGGTGGAGCTGATGGTCGTTATCTTCATCATCGGCCTGGCCACGACCGCCGTGGTCATAACCGCGCGCGCGCCGGACCGGCGCGCGCGCGACGAAGCCGAGCAACTGGCGGCGCGGATTGCGGCGTTGCGCGACCATGCGATCCTGCAGTCGCGGACGATGGCGGTGTGGGTGCGGCCATCGGGCTATGGGTTCGAGACGCGATCTGCCGGAAGCTGGACACCGCTTGCCCAGGCGCCATTCGCCACCGAATCGTGGCGGAGCGGGACAGCAGTGCAGATGGGTGGCGCGCGGCAGATGCGCGTCGCATTCGACAGCACGGGCTTGCCGTCGAATGCGGCCAGTATCGGCATCCGGCGCGGCGAGGCAGTGGTGACGGTCAATCTCGCAGCCACAGGGGATGTCCGTGTCGCCCGCTAAGTTCAAATCCAACGGCTTTACCTTGCTCGAAATCATGGTCGCGCTTGCCATTTTCAGCCTTGCCGCGCTGGCGATGGTGCGTTTGCAGGGCTATTCGGTGCGCTCGACCGCCAATCTGGGCGACAGCAGCATGGCGTGGCAAGTCGCGCGCAACGTCGCGGTCGAGATATTGTCGAACCCTGCGCCGCCAACGCTGGGGGAAACGCAGGGCGATGAACTGAACGGCGGCCAGAACTGGCGCTGGACTGCGAACACCCAAAAGACCGACGATGCGCGGCTGCTGCGGATCGACATCGCAGTACAGGGCACCGGCATGGCGACGCTGCGGCGGGCAAATCTGACGATCGCGCGGCCTGTTGAACAATGATTGTCGTGCGGCCTTCCGAAGCCGGCTTCACGCTGGTCGAATTGCTTGTCGCGCTGGCGATTTTTGCTTTGATTTCGGTGGCGGGCGTGACTTTGCTGCGTTCGGGCAGCGACACGCAGCTTGCGGTCAAGGACCGGCTTGAGGCGCTGTCGCGTAGCAACCGGCTCGCGAACGCCATCGAGGGCGATCTCGCGCAGGCTATGGTCCGCCCGGTGCGCGACCAGGCGGGCGAACCGGTCCCCGCCTTTGTCCAGGAAGATGCCGGTACGCCGGGTTCCTTGTTCGGCTTTGTCCGCGCGGGCTGGTCGAATTTCGACGAAGTACCGCGCGCCGGCTTGCAGCGCGTGGCCTATGTCCTCGAAGACAGGGCATTGAAACGCCTGAGCTGGCCGATGCTCGATGGTGCAGCCCCCGTCGATGCCGCAGTGCTGGTCGAAAATGTCGGCGCTGCGCAAGTGCAACTTCGCGATGAAACAGGCGAATGGCGAAACGACTGGAGCGCGACCGATGCCAATGCCATGCCCCGCGCGCTCGAACTCAAATTAACCGTCGAAGGCAAGCCGGAGCAGCGGATGCTGTTCCTCGTCGGCCCGCAGGTCCGGCCCGAGCCGCAACTGGAAGAGCCCGAAGAATGACGGTGGTTCGCACATCCGAACGCGGCGCGGCCTTGCTGTCGGTGCTGCTGATGGTCGCGGTGCTGGCGGTGATTGCTGCAACGACGCTCGACCGGCTGGCGCTTTCGACGAAACTGTCGACCAACGGCAACGCGCTCGCGCAAGGCCGCATGTTCAGCTACGCCGCCGAGAATATTGCCGTGACGCGGCTCGAGGATCTGGTGGCGCAGGATGCCGTGCAGACGACGTTGCAGGGCGGCTGGCTCGGGACGGAACAGCGTCTGCCGATTCCGGTCGGCACGGCAACGGCAATTGTGCGCGATGGCGGGAACTGCTTCAATCTCAACAGCCTCGTCACCGACGACGATACCGGCAAATATCAGGCTAGTTCGACCGGCCAGGAGCAGATGACGTCGCTGATGGTCGTGCTTGGCATCAATGAAAATATCGGTCGCAGCGTCGCTGCTGCTGCCGCCGACTGGGCCGATAGCGATGTGACGCCGTTGCCCGGTGGCGCGGAGGATGACGATTATCGCGGCGCGGCGACGCCCTATCTGGCCGCCAACCGCCTGTTTGCGCACCCTTCCGAATTGCGTGCGGTCAAAGGCGTCACCCCTGCTATCTATGCCAAGCTTCGCGGCTGGATTTGTGCGCTTCCCGAGGCGAATTTATCGCCGCTCAACCTCAACACCTTGCTCCCCGAACAGGCACCGCTGCTGGCCATGCTTTTCCCGCCGGGCCGTATGAGTGCAGTGACGGCGCGGAGCTATCTCGCCAAGCGTCCGGCGAATGGCTATGGCAGCCTCATCCGATTCTGGGAGGCACCCGAGATGGCGGCACTGGATGCGCCACCACTCGTGCAGGGGCAGGTCAAACTGACGAGCAAATATTTCCTTTTGGACAGCGAGATTGCGCTGGGCGAGTTGCGGCTGGAGGGCCAGTCGCTGATCGTGGCCAGCCCCGCGCCCGCGCGCGTGCTGTGGCGCAGCTGGGGTGAGGAATCATGACGCTGGCGTCCGCAATCATCGTTCGCTTTCCCGACAGCGAGTCCGATAATCCTGTCGTCTGGCAGGTCGCCGATGGCGTGTGGCAGGATGCGGGGTTCTTGCACGATGCCACGTTCGATCCGGGCGAAGCCACCGTCATGGCGGTCGCGTCACCGGTAGTGACCCGCTGCATCTGGTCGCTTTTGCCCGACCTCGAACCGAAACAGGCGGAAGGCGTGGCCAGGATTCGGGCTTCGGAAGAATCGCTTGGGCCCGTACACAGCGCCGCGCGCCACCTTGGCGAGGATAAAGTAGTCACCGCGACCATCGCGACGGCGGAGATGGAGAGGGGTCTGTCCCGGCTCATGCTCGCTGGGCTCAACCCCGATATCGTCATCCCCTTGCCGCTCGCCCTTTCGCGCCCGGAACAGATTGTGGCTGCCGAATTTGACGGCATCGCCTTGTTGCGTGGTCCCGAAGTCGCAGCGCCCGACGAGCCTTTATTCCGCAATCTGCTGGTCGCGCAGAGCGAGGTCGAGACGCTCGGCAACGACGCAGTGCGCAATATGCTGCTGCAGGCCTGCGAAGCGCCATTGCTCAACCTGCGCCAGGGGCCGTTCGTCAAGCGCGAACAGCGCACGCTGGCGACGGACAGCCAGCGTGAATGGATCAAACGGCTGGTTGCGGGCCTCGCGGTCGCATCGCTCCTGCTCGCTCTGGTGACACTCGGCAAATATAGCATTGCCACGAATGCGGAGAACGACCGCGCGCTGGCCGCCGCGCAGAAAATCGACCCGAGCATCATCGATGTCGAGCAAGCCGAGGTGCAGGTCAACCGCGCGCTGCAGCAGCGCGGGCAGGCTGCGGGCCGCTTCGTGCCGCTATCGGCCGGACTGTGGCGGACGGTAAAGGCGTCGCCCAATGTGTCGGTGCGCGAACTGCGCTATGGCGCCGATGGCATCCTGACCGTTGTCCTTGCCGCGCCCGATGCCAACAGTGTGAACCGCGCGCTCGTAGCGATCCAGCAGGACGGATACCGCATCACCGCAACGCCGCGTCAGGATGCGAGCGGTGCGACATTGGTCGACATGACGATGAGGATGCCATGATGCAGTCGCTGCGGACATGGTTCTACGCCTTGAGCGAGCGCGAACGTTGGCTCGTCGGCATCGCAGGCGCGCTGGCTGGGCTGGTGCTGCTGGTCTTTGCCATCATCCTGCCGATACTGGGGGCGGTCGACAATGCCATCGTCGCACACGACGAAGCAGTGGCGCGACGAGGGCGGATCGAGGCGACCGTGGCCGCCGCGATGCAAAAGCCGGCCAAGCCTCATGCCGCCATTGCCGACATCAATCTGGTGGTCACCCAAGGCGCGGCGGAGAAGGGCTTCGACGTCATTGCCTCGACTGGCGGTGCGCCGGGGCAGGCGACATTCCGTATCGACCAGGCGCGCGCCCCTGCCTTGCTTGGCTGGCTGAGCGAACTCGAAGCGCAAGGCATCGACACGCGCACGATCACGCTGCGTACCAGCCCGAGCGGTGCCGTGACCGTTGAGGCGCAGTTGCAAGGCGGCCGTCCGTGAGCCACCGCCGCAAGATCGCGATTGCTGTTCTGCTCCTCGTGATTGCGGGCATCGTCTTCCTGCCGCTCCGCGCGGTGCTTCCCGGCAGCGGCTTCTCCGCGCGCAAGGTCAACGGCATTGTCTGGGACGGCTCGATTCGCGACCTTCGATTGGGGGCAATGCCGCTTGGGGATGCCAATGCGCGCCTGCATGTCCTGCCGCTGTTCCTGTTGCGCGCGCAATTCTCGCTGTCGCGCGGGGACGCGCCTTATGTGCCGGGGCTGCAAGGGTCGGTCACGCGCCGTCTGGGCGGCTTTTCGGTCGAGGGGGTCAAGGCGACCTTGCCTATCGGAGCCTTGCTGGTACCTCTTCCTGCCGAGAATCTGGAGTTACAGGATTTTTCGGCACGCTTCATTGCAGGCCGCTGCGCCGATGCGGGCGGCAATGTCCGGCTGACATTGTCGGGCGGCATTCCAGGCATCGATGTTGCCAACGGCCTGCTCGGCAAGCCACGCTGCGACCGGGGCCAATTGCTCGTGCCGTTGCGCAGCCAGTCGGCGATGGAACAGGTCGATATCCGTTTCTCAGGCGACGGCGGCTATGAAGCCGCGATCTTCCTTGAGGGCGACCGCACCGAACAGGGCGCCGCGCTTGCGCTTGCCGGGTTCCGCCCGGTGTCGGGTGGCTATCGCATGGTGCGCAAGGGCCGGTTCTGATCGGCATGGGCGACCTGCTGGCAGGATTGCCATATTGGTTTCTGCTCATTTCACTGACGATATTGGGTGCGATTTGGGGCAGCTTTACCGCAGCCCTGTGCAGCCGCTGGCCAAAGGGCGAAGGCGTCGCGGCGGGACGGTCGCGATGTGAGCAATGTGGCAAGCAGATCGCATCCTATGATCTCGTGCCGGTATTTTCCTATCTGTTCCTGAAAGGAAAATGCCGCTTTTGCGGTCAAAAGATCGGTGCAAGGCCGTTTGTTATCGAGATTATTGCAGCCTCAATCGGCGCGGTTTCGCTGCTTTTGCTCCCGCCCGAGCAAGCCGTCGCCGCAGCGATTTTCGGCTGGCTCTTGCTGCCCCTCGTCATTCTTGATTTTGACCATCTATGGCTGCCGGACAGGCTGGTCATGGTCCTTACAGCGATCGGATTGATTGCAGGTCCGATACTCATCCCGGAAGCGACAATTGTTGACCGGACCATCGGTGCGGTCGCCGGTTTTGCCAGTCTGGAACTCATCCGGCGCGCGTACAAACTGTACCGCAAACAGGACGGCATGGGCGCGGGCGACCCGAAACTTTTCGGCGCATTGGGCATCTGGCTGGGGTGGCAGGCGCTTCCTGCGCTGTTGCTGGCCGCAAGCGCAATCGGCATCGCCTTGGCCGTCTGGCACATTTTGAGAGGGCGCACGCAGACAGCATTCCCGTTCGGCAGCTATCTGGGCATCGCGGCCTGGCTGATAGCGCTCGCCGCCTAGCCACCGGCTTGCAAGAGCAATAGGCAGGCTATAGGCCTTGCTTATGGGGGAGATAGAGACGCTGAAAGCCCGGTCGCGCCAGTGGTTGCGCGAACCCCTGCTGCATTTTCTGATCGGCGGGCTGGCCGTGTTTCTTTTCTCGCTCTGGCGCGGCGAGCCGGTCGATCCGGCCAGCCGGACCATCGTCATCACCGAAGCGCAGGTCGCGCGCCTTGCCGCAAGCTGGGAACAAAGCTGGCGGCGGCAGCCGACACAGCAAGAAATCGACGCGCTGATCCGCGACTTCATCAAGGACGAAATCTACTATCGCGAAGCGCTCCGGCTTGGGCTCGACGGCGAAGACGTCGTGATCCGGCGGCGCTTGCGTTCGAAAATGGAGTTTCTGGCGCGCGCGCAGGTGGAAAGCGCAAAGCCCGAAGATGCGGTATTGCAGGCATGGCTCGACAGATATCCGGCACGGTTTGCGAGCGATGCCGACTTCAGCCTCGACCAGATCTATCTTGGGCCACCGGAGAGCGCCGATGCTCCCGCAATGCTTAAAGCCGTTTCACGCGGTGCGGACTGGACAAAGCAAGGGCAAAGCATTTCGCTACCCCGCTCGCTGGACAAGGCCTCGCAGACGGACATAGAGCGGCAATTCGGAACGCCGTTCGCCAAGGCGCTGCCCGCATTGGCGCAGGGCGTGTGGGTCGGACCTGTTGCCTCGGGTTTCGGATTGCATCTCGTTCGCGTTCGCGCCGCGGAGGCATCGGGAAAACCCCGACTTGCGGATGTCCGGCAGGCGGTGGAGAATGACTGGCACGCCGCAACAATGCAGGAGCGCGAGGCGAAGGCCTATCAGGCGCTGCTCGAGGGCTACGATATCGAGATCCAGCAGCCATGATGCGCCTTTTCGGGCTGCTGTTGGCGTTGTTCTTTGTTGGAGCGCCCGCAAATGCCGACGAACTCCGCCCCGGCTATCTGGAATTCACGCAAGTTTCAGCCCGGGATTGGACGCTGATTTGGAAATCGCCGGTCAGGGGCGGGTTTACGGCATCGATGCAGCCCGTCTTGCCGGACGGTTGTCAAACCGGCGATCCGCCGTTCCGCGAATTTTCCGGCGGCACTGTGATAACGACATTTGCAATTGTCTGCGCTGGCGATGTCGCGGGGCGCTCCATCGGCCTCGATAATTTCGATACTGCGCAATCGGACGTGCTGGTCCGCGTCGCGCCGCTACGGCGTCCGGCGCAGGCACTGCGGCTGACGCCTGCCGCGCCGCGCGCCGTCATCCGCGCAAAGCCCGATCGCTGGCAGGTGGCGTGGACCTATTTCATCACCGGCATCGACCACATAGTGTTCGGTTACGACCATCTTCTGTTCGTGGTGGCGCTCGTGCTGCTGCTGTCCGGTTTCTGGACAGTCGTCAAGGCCGTCACTGCCTTTACCGTTGCACATTCGCTGACATTGATCGGCACCACATTGGGCCTCGTCGGCCTTCCGCAGCGGCCGGTTGAAAGCGTGATTGCGCTGTCGATCCTCTTTCTCGCGGTGGAAATCGTCAAACGCAAACCGGGCGAACAACGGCTTTCGGAGCGCATTCCCTGGGTAGTTGCGTTCGGATTCGGCCTGCTGCACGGCTTCGGCTTTGCGGGTGCATTGCAGGAAATCGGGCTTCCCGAAAGCGATGTACCGACCGCATTGCTGACCTTCAATCTCGGAGTCGAGGCCGGACAGGTGGCTATAGTTGCGGCAACAGCAGTCTTGCTGGCGATATTGCAGAAATGGTCGGCATCAATGCAATCGATAATCATAAAAGCTGCAACCTATACCATTGGAATCATTGCGAGTTTCTGGTCCATCGAACGGACCTTTGCCTGACTTTGCTCGGCCTGCCGTTTACCATTCCGAAAGTGCAATGGGTTAAGTCCATTCCGGACCAGTTGGAAGTGATGTGGGAATGGTAGCAGGCAAGTTCTCGTGGGGGGCTACGGGGAGCGAAGGCTCTTCCGATGACTCGCGCGGATTTTTTGCAAAGATCGGGCAGCGGGGTGGTTCGTCAGCGGCGTCTGCTTTGCCTTCGGGACCCGGCGCAACTTCCAAACAGGCCGTGCTGTTGCTCAGGAACTTCGAAGAGAGCGGACGGGGCTGGTTCTGGTCGACCGATAATGAGGGGCGGATCACCTATCTTAGCGATACCGTTTGCCAGCTCATGGGCCGGTCCGCTGCCGATGTGATTGGTACATCCTTTACCGACCTGTTCTGTCAGAGCGACGAAGGTATTGGGCATCAGCGCACACTGCCTTTCATCCTGACCAAGCAGTCGAAGTTCGACGATTTGCCGCTGCAGGCAGCGATCGAAGGCGAAAACGAGACCTGGTGGGCGGTATCGGGACGGCCGCATCTCAACGCAAGCGGCAGTTTCGCGGGCTATCGCGGCAGCGGTACCGATATAACCGCGCAACGCCGCACCGCGAAAGACACATCGCGGCTCGCGACATATGATTCGCTGACGGGGCTGCTGAACCGCTTCAGAATGTCGAAGCTGCTCGATACCACGCTGTCGGCATTCAAGGCGCAGAGACGCGCCTGTTCGATCATGCTGATCGACCTCGACCGGTTCAAGCATGTCAACGATACGCTTGGCCATCCTGCGGGCGACGCCTTGCTGAAACAGGTTGCGGAACGGCTGATCAAGGTGGTGGGAGATCGCGAAAAGATCAGCCGTCTGGGCGGCGACGAATTCCAGATCATTCTGCAGGATGTCGAAGACCGTGGTTCGCTCGGCGAAATGGCCGAACGGATCATCAAGAGCCTGTCGCAACCTTATATGGTCGATGGCAGCCGCTGCATTATCGGTGCATCGATCGGGATCGCGGTGAGTCCGTTCGACGGGCAGAGCAGCGAAGACCTGATCCGCAACGCCGACCTTGCATTATATGCGGCCAAAGGGGGCGGTCGCGGTCGTTTCCGTTTCTATTCGAGCGACTTGCTGCAGGCCGCAGAGGACCGCCGCGTTCTCGAAGAGGATTTGCGCGATGCGCTGGCCAAGAACGAAATCTGGCTGGCCTATCAGCCTGTCGTCAATGCCAAGACCAACATTGTCACAGGGTTTGAGGCGCTGATCCGCTGGAATCATCCCGAACGCGGAAATATTTCGCCCGCTGTATTCATTCCGATTGCCGAAGAGGCCAATATGATCGGTGAACTGGGCGAATGGGCACTCTACAAGGCCTGTGAGCAGGCCGCGGCCTGGCCGAGCAAGATGAAAGTCGCGGTCAACGTATCGCCCATACAGTTTGCCAACGACCTGCTCCCGAAAATAGTCGAAAATGCGCTCGCTCAATCCGGTCTTCCCGCCGAACTGCTGGAGCTCGAAATCACCGAAGGCGTTTTCCTGCAGGAATCGTCGGACACCGACAGCATGTTTGCCGCTCTGAAAAAAATCGGCGTTCGGCTGGCGCTCGACGACTTCGGCACGGGCTATTCGTCGCTTGGCTATCTGAAAACCGCGCCGTTCGACAAGATCAAGATCGACCAGAGCTTTGTGCGCGGTGCAACCGAGCCAGAATCGCGCAACGGTGCGATCATTGCGGCAATTGTTGCGCTGGCGCAGGCGCTCGACATGGAAACCACCGCAGAGGGTATCGAATCGCTCGACCAGCTCGATCTCATCCGCACCCTCGAAGTCAGCCACGTCCAGGGCTATGTCTACAGCCAGCCGGTGAGCAACGAGATATTGCTCGAACGCTGCCAGACCGGCGATTGGACCATTGTGCCATCGGGCCCCGCCGTCACGCGCAGCGACCGGTTGTCGATGTACCGCAAGATCGGCGCGATCCACGAAAACCATTGTTATGACGTGGTATTGCGCAACCTGTCGGTATCCGGCGCACTTATCGAAGGCATCTTGAACGTGCCGAAGGGCACGAACTTCGTTCTCGACTTCGGCGATGGCCAGTTGGCTGTGTGCAAGGTCGTGCGCTCGATGGGGCATCAGCAGGGCCTCGAGTTCGAAGAGCGGCTGGTCAGCGACGGCAATGGCGGCCTGTGTACCAACCGCCGCATCTCGCCCTATATGCTGGCCGCCGCAGGCATGCCGCTCGCCAATCTGCCACCCGGCTATTATGTCACCGCAGACGGTATGCAGCAGCCAAAGGGCCTGCCGGTATTCAGCATGGCGAGCGAGTGGAAGACGGCCTGACGCAAGGATGCCGTTTAGCCAGATGGCGCTTGCCGATGGCGACCATTGGTTGTTAGTAACCCGAACCGGATTATCGGAGAGGGATTTATGCGCAGATTATCGCACCTGGTGCTGGCAACCGGACTGCTTCTGGCAACGACAGCAGCCACAGGCAAGGACGACAAGCTGACCCAATCGCGCCCGCCGGTGTTCGAAGAGCTGGTCAATTGTCGCACTATCGCTGACGCCGCCGAACGGCTCGCCTGTTACGATACAAAAGTCGCCGCAATCGACGAGGCCGAAAAGAAGGACGAGCTGGTCCTTGCCGACAAATCGGCAATGAAGGAGGCGCGGCGCGGCCTGTTCGGCTTTTCTATCCCCAAGCTCAAGATTTTCGGCAATGACGGAGACGAGGAGGAGAAATTCGAACTCGTTGCCAAGATCGATTCTGCCTATCAGGCCAATCCCGGAAAGTGGACCATCGTGCTCGATAGCGGTGCGCGCTGGGTACAGATCGACACGCAAGTGTTACGCAAGAATCCCGCAAGGGGCATGGAAATCAAGATCAGGGAAGCCGCTTTGGGCAGCTATTTCGCCAATATAGATGGCGCGCGTGCTATCCGGATGCGGCGGGTAAACTAAACCTTCGGGATCAACAACATCGGGTCGATCCGCGCGGCATTCCATTTCATGCCCCAGTGCAGGTGCGGACCACTCGCACGTCCGGTCGCGCCGACTTTGCCTATCGGTTGACCCTGCTTCACGATATCACCCTCTTTGACCAGCAATTCCGAGCAATGCAGAAACGCGCTGTTCAGCCCCATCCCGTGATCGAGCACGAGCAAACGGCCTTCGAGCGTGAAAGAATCGGCCGCTGCCAGCGTGACGACGCCATCGGCAGGCGCAACGAAAATCGTGCCAGTGGGTGCGGCTATATCCATGCCGCTATGATAGCTGCCGGGCGTGCCGTTATAGATACGCTGCGCGCCGAACAGGCCTGAAATGCGGCCTGCCACAGGGCGGATGAATTCCTGTCGCCAGCCGCTGCTGTCGCTGCGAGTCGCCCGCGCCGCGTTGATCCGCGCCAGTTCCGGCCCGCGCCGCGCCTGGAATTCGGCGCTGGTCGCAGCACCCCCGGTCGGGTTGGCGGCGACATTTTCGATGCGCCAGTTTCCGGGACTGACGGCCAAATAGCGCTGGGTCTGACGGCCATCGGAGAATGTTGCGACCAGGCTTGCGCTATTCTCCGCATCCCGGTCGAAACCCATCAGGAAGAACCCGTCGGCGGTCAGCGGCAGTTCGGTGCCGTTGAGCATTACCGCGCGTGTGCCGCGCGGGGCCTGCGCGGTGATGAGGCCGCCCTGCACCGGCGTGCCCGACAGCCAGAAGTCGGCTGGTCTGTTTTCCGAAGCGATATCGACGACGAGTCTGGGCGAGCTTTCGACGGGCAAGGAAGGAAGGCGAGCGGGAGCGGCCTCCATGGGCGGCGTAGCGGTGCAACTGGCGATGGCTGCGACGGTCAGCGCCAGTATCGAACCCCGGCCGCGCATCTCAGCTCTTGCCGAGCGCAGCCCGTGTCGAGATTTCCGCGCTCGCATAGGCTTCCTGCTTGGCAACGCTCCAGTAGCGCAACTCATCGAGCGGGATGGCCTGTCCGGTAACAGCGCACAGCACATGGTCGCCCGGCGAAAGCAGCCTGAAGCTGCTGGCCATATAATGCACGCGGGCAAGTTTGTTTCGGTTTGACATCAACATTCCGCCATTATGCCGCAAAGCGGCGGCACGGGCAATGACGGGCTTACTCGCCGAACAGACTGCCCTGATTAGGTGCGGCTTTGGGCGCTTTCGGCGCAGGACGCGGCGGCGCACTGCTGCCGCCGATGGTGGCACCCACCTCGCCATCGGCAAAGCACAGGCCGACCTGTCCGGCGGCAATCGCGGCGGCGCGGCTGGCTATGGTCTTGCCGTGCGCATCGGTCACGCGCGCGAAACCGCGCCGCAGCGGCGCTTCGGGATGCAGGCTGTCACCGAGCCGTACAAGCGCGTCGAGCCGTTGCTGCCCTTGCGCCACCTGACGCGCCAGAAGACGGGGATGCAGCATTTGCGCGGGCCCGGCAAAGGCGATCTGCGCCTTGTTCACCCGCCCGAGCAGCGCCTGTCGCAACCGTTCGGCCATTTCGTCGGTGCGCTGCTGGTGCGGAGCCGCGAGGTCGGTGAGCTTCGGCAGCAAACGCCGCTGCGCCTCCAGCCGCTCGCCCGCCAGATCGACGCGCCTGCGGATGATATTGCCCATGCGCAATCCAAGCTGCCCCAGCCTTTGCAGCAGGTCGCTGCGCACCGGCACCGCGATTTCAGCGGCAGCGGTCGGTGTCGGTGCGCGCAGATCGGCGGCGAAATCGCACAAGGTGGTGTCGGTTTCGTGGCCGACTGCGGAGATGATTGGAATGCTGCAATCGGCCACGGCGCGGACCACGGCCTCTTCATTGAACGCCCATAAATCCTCGATTGAACCGCCGCCGCGTGCCACGATAACAAGGTCTGGCCGTGCAACCGGGCCATTGGCGGGCATGGCAGAGAAACCGTTTACCGCGCGCGCAATCTGCGCCGCCGCGCCATCGCCCTGCACCAGCACCGGCCAGACGATCACATGGCTGGGGAAACGGTCGGCGAGGCGGTGGAGAATATCGCGGATGACCGCGCCCGTGGGCGAGGTCACGACGCCGATGGTGCGTGGCAAGGAGGGAAGCGGCTTTTTGCGTTCAGGTGCAAACAATCCTTCCGCCGCCAGCCTTGCTTTCAGCTTCTCGAACAAAAGCATCATCGCGCCTTCGCCCGCGACCTCCAGCGCCTCAACGACGATCTGGTAATTCGACCGTCCGGCATAAGTTGTCAGCTTGCCGGTAGCGACCACTTCAAGCCCGTCCTCGGGCACAAAGGGCAATCGCGCCGCGCCTCCCTTCCACATCACTGCATCTAGCCGCGCGTTTTCATCCTTCAGGCTGAAATAGATATGCCCCGATGCCGCTCGTTTGAAACCGGAGATCTCCCCGCGCACGCGAACATGGCCGAAACGGTCTTCCACGGTTCTTTTGAGCGCCGACGAGAGTTCCGACACGCTCATCGCCTGGGCATTGTCGCCGGGACGTTCGTTCGCTAACAGGCGCGCATCGTCATCGGGGTAGTCGTCGGACATGAATATCTTGCTCATCGGATCGGGCGGACGCGAACATGCGCTGGCATGGAAGCTCGCGCAATCGCCTTTATGCGATACATTGTTCGCCGCGCCCGGCAACCCCGGCATTGCCGAGGAGGCGGAACTGGTGGATTTGAACGTCGCCGATCATTCCGCTGTCATCGCCTTTTGCGCTGGTCACGACGTCGGCTTGGTCGTCATCGGTCCCGAAGCGCCGCTGGTCGATGGGCTCTCCGACAGCTTGCGCGATGCGGGCGTGCCGGTTTTCGGTCCGAGCCAGAAGGCAGCGCAGCTCGAAGGCTCGAAGGGTTTTACCAAGGATATGTGCGCGGCGGCGGGCATTCCAACGGCGGGTTACAAGCGCCACGACAACAAGGGTTCCGCGCTGGCGGGGCTTACCGAATTTGAGCCGCCATATGTCATCAAGGCCGATGGCCTCGCAGCGGGCAAAGGCGTTATCATCGCCGAGACACGAGCCGAAGCGGAAGCTGCCATAGAGCATATGTTCGGCGGCGGTTTCGGCGATGCGGGCGCATCTGTGGTGATCGAGGAATTCATGACTGGCGAGGAGGCGAGCTTCTTCGCCCTCACCGATGGCAAAGACGTCGTCGCCTTCGGCTCGGCGCAGGACCACAAGCGTGTGGGCGATGGCGATACCGGCCCCAATACCGGCGGCATGGGTGCCTATTCGCCTGCACCTGTGCTGACGCCTGAACTGCAGTCCGACGTGATGGTGCGGGTCATCGAGCCGACGGTCGCCTATATGGCCGCGCAGGGCATGCCTTATTCGGGCGTGCTGTTTGCAGGGCTTATGCTCACCGACGAAGGACCCAAGCTGATCGAATATAATGCGCGCTTCGGCGACCCCGAATGCCAGGTGCTGATGACGCGCTTCACAGGCGATCTTGCGGCGCTGATGCTTGCGGTGGCTAAAGGCAATCTCGCCCAAGCCGATGCACCGACCTTCTCGGGGGACACTGCGCTCACCGTGGTGATGGCGGCGAATGGCTATCCCGGCACGCCGGAAAAGGGCGGTGCGATTTCACTCGACGCTGTGGCGAGCGCAAAGGTCTTCCACGCAGGCACCGCCGAAAAAGACGGGCAACTCGTCGCCAATGGCGGGCGCGTGCTCAACGTGACCGCGACCGGCGGCACTGTTACGCAAGCACAGTACGCTGCTTATGCCGCCATCGACGCCATCGACTTCCCGACGGGCTTTTGCCGCCGCGATATCGGCTGGCGCGAGGTGGAGCGCGAAGCAACAGGGTAACCTGCCCGCTAATCACGATTAACGCTTTCGCTGGCAGGAAATTTTGCCTAACCCTCGTCGCCGAGTTTGAGGGCTGTTACGGGGAGACAATCATGGCCGCATATTTGCCGATAATCATTAGCGCGATCGTTATTTTCACTGCATTGATGTGGTGGCTGCTGGCGCTGGGTTCTGTGAAAAAAGATGCCGCGCCACCGACGGCAGAAACGCCGCCAAAGGCCGTGCCCGCACCGCCTGTTGCTGCCGCTACACCACCCGCAGCCCCCAAGGCCATCGCGCCTGCCAGGCTGATGGACGACCCTAAACCGGCATCCAAAACTGCCCCGCCCAAGGCGCAGGCTCCGCTAAAGGCTGCCGCGACCAAGGCGGCACCGACAAAGACAGCCGCGAAGCCTGTGGCCAAAAAGGCAGCGGCACCGAAGGCCGTTGCGCCCAAAGCGGTAGTGGCCAAGGTTGCGGCTCCAAAAACCGCCGCCAAGGCAGCGGTCAAGCCGAAGGCCGACCCGGTCCCGAAAGCAAAGCCGGCGGCCAAGGCTGCTCCCGCGCCAAAGGCAGCGCCCAAGCCCAAGGCAGCGCCGGAAGCCGCCGCTAAGCCCGTTATCCCTGATAATCTCGAACTGCTCAAGGGCGTCGGGCCAAAGGTCAATAATCTGCTCAAATCGATGGGTATCACCAGCTTCGACCAGGTCGCCAACTGGACCCCTGCCGATATCACCGAGATCGATTCCAAACTGGGGGCCTTTGCCGGACGCATCGGTCGCGACAATTGGGTCGATCAGGCCAAGCTGCTCGTAGCGGGCGATGTCGCGGGTTTCGAAAAGAAATATGGCGCGCTTGGGAGCGAAGTCGCCAAAGGCTGACCGTTACCGTTTGATCCGTTTCGGCCTCGGCTGAAGGTCGCCGCCGCAATTCGGACAGCGGCCTTCGAGCGGGCCGGTGACGCAAGGCACGCAGAAGGTGCATTCGTAGGAGCAGATCATTGCCTCGTCGCTGTCCATCGGCAGTGGCGTTTCGCAACGTTCGCATTTTTCGCGCATTTCGAGCATCGTTATCCCTCCCCTCATCTTCCGACCCGCTGCAAACCGGTGCCGTGCATCTTCAGCCAGCGGTCGGCGGCCTTGCGGTCGCCTTCGTAGAGCTGGTCGAGCCAGCCGTAGAAAGCAGGGCTGTGGTCCATATGCCGCATATGCGCGACTTCGTGCGCGATCACCGAGCGGCGGACGTGCGCCGGGGCCATGATCAGCCGCCAGCTTAATGAAATCGTCCCGCGTGTCGAGCAGCTGCCCCAGCGGCTGCGCGGATCGCCCAATGACAGGCGCGGTACGGGCTCGCCGGCTTTTCCACAATAATGCCGGATTTCGGCAGTATAGACCCGCCGCGCCTCCGCTTTCAGCCAGCGCTGGATGCGGCCTGCGATCATCGCCTCCGGGCCACCAACGCGCAGTTCTCCTTCGCCGCATTTGACGGTTCGCGGCCAGCTTTCCTGCCAGGCAATGACATGCGCTTCGCCCTCTACCGCGATTGCGCTTCCCGGCAGGATCGGTGCTGCCTCGGGCGCGCTTTGCAGGCGGGCGGCGATCCACTGGCGCTTCTTGGCAATGAAATCCATCGCGACATTGGTAGGCGTATAATTGGGCATGGTGATGCGGATTTCGCGCTTCACCGCGTCGGCGCGCATCGAAATTCGCCGCGCGCGTGGGTTGCGGCGGATGCGCACAGGCACGCTTTCGCCCTCTATGTCCACTTCAGGATCAGAGAGGCTGTTCGACAATATGGTTTTCAAGCGGTCCAGCATGAAGTTCGGATATTGCCCGATGGCGGACCGACATGCCAGCGTCATGAACGGTCTCGTGGCTGCCGCTCACCAGATAATGCCATTCGGGTAAGGGGTCGCCCGCCGCGCGCAGCACATAGGCACAGGTCGAAGGCAACCAGACATGCTCGTCGATCCCGCGCGGGGTCAGCCGCAGGCATTCGGGGACGAGTGCCTTGCGGTGCCGATAATCCGCACAGCGGCAGGTTTCGAGGTCGAGCAATTTGCAGGCGACATTGGTCGGGTAGATGCGACCGGTATCTTCATCCTCGACCTTGTTGAGGCAGCACTTGCCGCAGCCGTCGCATAAGGCCTCCCATTGCGCACGGTCGAGGCTTTCGATGGGGGCTTCCCAGAATTTCAGTTGGTTGTTCATTGGCTTAATTTTTGCCTATCCAAAAAGCTCGTCGCCCCAGCGTAGGCTGGGGCGACGGATCGATATATTTGCGGCTATTAACGCACCCACTTCGCCAACTCCGCCTCGACGAGCTTTGGCGCGCCTTCGTTGGCGTCGGTCTTAGGCAGATCGGCGGGCAGGATCGCCAGCGGCTTGCCGTCGGGGGCCATCAAATAGGGCGTCTGGCTGTGGCTCATCAGATAAGCGTCGGGCGCGGAGCCTTCGACGCGGGCTGAATAGACCGCGAATTTCTTGGTCGCCTCGGCAATCGCAGCCTCGCTGCCGGTCAGGCCAATGGCGCGCGAATGGAAGGCGCTGACGAATTGCTTCAATACTTCTGGCGTGTCACGGGCTGGATCGACGGTGACGAAGATCGGCTGGATTTTCGCGGCAAGTGCGGGGTTTGCCTTCTCGAACGCCTTCAGCCCCGCCATCAAATTCTGCATGTCGGGGGTGCAGATGTCGGGGCAGTTGGTGTAGCCGAAATAGACAATACGATATTGGCCGTCGAATTCCTTCCACGTCCGTTTCTTGCCGTCCTGGTCGGTGAGCGTGAAATCGCCGCCTATGGCGGCTCCGGCGAGCGGCGCGGCGGAGAGGGGTGGTTGCGTAGGTCCGCTGTCGCAAGCGGCGAGCAAAAGTGCGGCGGACAGAGCCGAAAGGATCTTTTTGTTCATGGCGGGGCCAGCCATGGTCTGCTAGTGCGCCATAATCAAGCTTGTTAGGTTCAAAAGGGGCAGGACGCCTTGAAGACAAAGATCATTTTGGCAAGTGTCGCCTTGGCGATGCTTTCAACGCCGGTGGCGGCGCAATTTTCGGACAGCTATAACTTCCTGAAAGCGGTCAAGGACCGCAAGGGCGAAGAGGCGGAGAAGTTCCTCGCCGAACCGGGTACGGTCATCATCAATACGAAGGATTCGACCTCCGGCGAGACCGCGCTGCACATTGTTGTCCAGCGCCGCGATTCGACATGGCTCGGCTATTTGCTGCAAAAGGGCGCAAACCCTAACCTTTCCGACAAGAAGGGCATAACGCCGCTGATGCTGGCGACGCAATTGGGCTATGTCGATGGCATCGACTGGCTGGTGCGCAAGAACGCGCAGGTCGACCAGACCAACCGCGCGGGCGAGACCGCGTTGATCCTTGCGGTCCAGCTCCGGAACAGCGAGGCGGTGCGGGCTTTGCTCAAGGCAGGCGCGAACCCCGACAAGAAGGACAGCCGCGCAGGCTATTCGGCGCGCGACTATGCCAAACAGGATGCGCGCGCCAGCGCGATTGCTTCGATTATCGAAAATCACGGCAAGACAGCGGCTAGCCCTAAACCAGCCGAACTCGATTTTTCAGGGATCGGCGAGAAGAAACCCTGACTTTTCGTCAACCCGCGAAGGCGGGGCTCTCAGTTGTTAGTGCACAGTTGCCCGAGATCCCCGCCTTCGCAGGGATAACGAGCTAGGCCGCCACGAACTTCATCGCCACGCCGTTCATGCAGTAACGCTTGCCCGTCGGCTTTGGCCCGTCGTCGAAGACATGGCCGAGATGCCCGCCACAGCGCGCGCAATGGACTTCAGTGCGGGGGCTGCCGATTTTCCAGTCGGTCTTGGTGCCAACAGCACCTTTTATCGGCTGCCAGAAACTCGGCCATCCGGTGTTGCTTTCATATTTGGTCGATGACGAAAACAGCTTCTGGTCGCACCCGGCGCAGATGAACGTTCCGCTGCGCTTCTCCTTGTTGAGCGGGCTGGTATAGGGTGTTTCGGTGCCTTCCTGCCGCAGCACGCGATAGGCAGCAGGCGACAGCCGTTTCTTCCATTCGGCGTCGCTATAGGTGACGGCATAGGCCTTGGCGGTGGCGTCGCTGCCGCAGCCGAAGGTCAGACCCATTGCCGCAAGGCCGGAAAATCCCAGAAATTGCCGTTTCGAAAGCTGCATCGCGAAGGTCTCCATACAAATGTCTCCTTCAAATACGCGCGACGCGGCGCAAAGGTTTCAGTAGCGCGACAGTTCGACCATCATCTTCTTGTAGCCGTGGACGAAACATCCCGCAACGCGCTCCGGTTCGGCGATGACATTCGGCCGGAGCCGACGCGCTGCCATTTCCTCCAGCAGAATGCGGATCTGCAATTCCGCCAGCCGCGCACCGACGCAGCGGTGGATGCCATAGCCGAAGGAAAGATGCCGCCGCGCATTTTCGCGGTCGACGATCAGCTTGTCGGGATTGTCGAACACGCTTTCGTCGCGGTTGGCGGACAGATACCACATGGCGACTTTGTCGCCCTTCTTGATCGGTGCGCCGAACAAATCGTGGTCCTGCAAGGCGGTACGCCGCATATGCGCCAGCGGGGTCTGCCAGCGAATGATTTCCGACACCGCATTGGGGATGAACTCGGGGTTCTTCTCCAGTTTCTCGCGCTCGTCCTGAAATTCGTGAAGTCCGTATGCATAGCCCGACATCGAATTGCGCGTGGTATCGTTACCGCCGACGATGAGCAGGATGAGATTACCCATATATTCGAACTGCGTCATGTCCTTCATCGGTGAATGGATCATGCGCGATATCAGGTCTGGCGCTTCGCCGCGTTCCTTGCGCTCATCCCACAGCCGCTGGAAATAGGCGCCCATTTCGAACATCTTTTCAAGCCGCTTCTTACGCGTTTCCTCGGTACGAAACAGTTCCACATCACCTGCCCAATCGGACCATTCGGTAAGCAGTCGCCGGTCTTGCCAGGGGAAATCGAACAGCAGCGCCAGCATTCCTGTGGTAAGCTCGATCGAAACCAGATCGACCCAGTCGAATGCCTTGCCCACAGGCAGGCTATCGAGCACCTCGCCTGTCCGCATCCTGATCTCGTCGCTCATGCGTACCATTTCGGCGGGCGTGAAGGCAGGCGCGACCACGCGGCGCTCTTCGGTATGTTTGGGCCGATCCATTGCGATGAACATCGGCATGACGACGCGCTGATCTTCGGGAATCGATTCGATCAGGTCGTCGTCCGAGACAATGGTAATGCCGCCATGCTCGAACGAAGAGGAATAGATGTCGGGCAGGGCCTCGACATGCTGGATCGGCTTCAGCGTCGTGATGTTCCAGTAATCGTTGAAATCGCTGCCGGTGATCTTGTTGATCGGTGCCTGCTCGCGCATATTCTTGAAAATCGGATGCCAGCGGTCCTCGGCATAGATTTCCGGACGCGAGACATCCCATTCGTGCGGCGCGGCATTGACTTCCCAAGGCAGGTCGTCACTTTCGATAATGGGGGCAGTGGCCATACTATCGACTCCTCTCGGGGACGAAACTGCCACTACTTACAAATATGTCAATCCCGTTTCGATATGCAACTGGATTCTCGCCTACTTTGCGGCAGGGCGGCAATCCTTCAGCCAGATGACATGCTTATACTCGTCGAAATCCTCGACAATGCCGGTGAGCTTGATGCCCTTGTTGGGCTTGAGCTGCAACGAATAGGCCGCCTGTCCCGGCGCCATGTAGCAGACGATATCGGTCTTGAAAGGCGCGGTGTTGGGCAGCCGCAAGACTTCCTCCCACGGATTTGGTACCTTGTAACCGATGCGGAACTTGTCACCATCCTTGGTCACATAATCGACCGTGCCATCGACGGTATAGCTTTTGCCCTTGTAGCGCGTCAGCACACCCGCCGGATTGCGCTCGGTATCCTTCGACACCTGATGCGAGAAAGCGAGCGCGCTGACGGCCAGCGGCGCGGCCTGTACCGTCTGTGCGTTCTTGCCCCTGGCGGCGAGTGCCAGCCCTTCCTTGCCGCCCTTGAGTTGGTTGAGCATCCCGCACAATTCGGTCCTGGCATCGGCGTCCTTGACGATCATCGTCGAGCGCAGATTGGCCTGCATCTGCACGGTGCCGGCTTTCGCCTCGTTGGTGGCGGTAATCTGGATGGGAAAGGCACGCGCTTTGCCGGTCTGCGGCTGCTCGATCAGCATGCTGCCATATTCGGCCTCGTCGGCCATGATATCATAACCCATGGCCGTAACGATGCCGCGCAACTGCTGGACCGCGCTGACCGGGGTCAGGTCGGGCACGGTTACCGTCGCGATGAATTTGAGACCGCTGACCGGGCTGCCCTTTTTGACGAACGTCTCTTCACAGGTCGCTGCGAACGCGACCGAGGGCAAGAGCGAAGTGGCGGCAATCAAAAGAGCAAGGCGACGCATCATATTCTCCAATGAAGGAAAGGGGTTATCGGCTACTGTATTGCTACAGTAATACAGCGACACGCTGCACACAACCCCTAACCGCGCACCGTTATCAACCCGAACAGCTTGCGCTTACCATCGTCCTTGACGCGGCCTGCGCTGCCCGACTTCATCACATTCTTCTTGAACAGATAGACGCCGATTCGCAGCAGAAGGATCGCGAAGAAAATCTGGCCGATAATCGCCACGCCGTGATGCCATAGCGTTTGCTCCAGAGCCGCGCGTCCGATCATCGCGAAGGGCGAGCTAAACGGGAAAACCGAAGCAAAAACCTCTATCGGCTTGCCCGTCTTGGTGAGCGCATAAGACGCGAAGAAGAAATTCAAGAGCTGCGCCATCGTCACCGGCATCGAGATCGTCTGCACCTCACGCACGGTCGCCGCCATCGCACCGATGCCAAGAAACAAAGCGCCAAGCATCAGATAGGCCATGATGAAATAGGTGAAGCAGAGCGTGACAAACAAAGGCCAGCCGACGGCCGGCGTCGGAAAGTTTGGCAGATTTTGGCCGAGCGCCGCAATGCCGATCAGGCCGACGCTCGTCCAAACGGCAATGCCGAGCAACGCCATTCCCAGCATTGCGAACAGTTTACCGAGGAACACCGACTCCATCGGAATCGACGCGGCAAGAATTTCGATGATCTTGTTCGATTTTTCTTCGACCAGGTTGGACAGCACCATGCCCGCGAGCAGCATCGTCAGGAAAAAGACCAATATCTGGCCGCCTTGCGCGGTGACGGTGCGGAGCTGCTTGTCGTTGTTCGCGGTCTCGGCGACGATATCTTCGGTTGCCTCAGGTAACGCCAGTGCGCCGGGGTTGAGCGCATTCGCGGCGAGCAGTTCGATATCGGCACTTTCCCGATCCACTGCGCGTTTCGTGCCGGTAATGACTGGCTGGCTGAGCGTTCCGGTGATGACGACGCTCAGATTATCCTCTTTCTTCCTGAGATAATCCTGCGGGTTTTTTACTGCATCGCTTGCCGGGTTGCCGACCACTTTCATTTCGGTAAAAAACTGTTCGCCCAGACTGTCCGACAGCCTTTCGCGCGCTGCGATTAACTTCTGCGAGTCTCCCGCCGCCATTGCAACGCCGACCACAGGTTGCGCGGTCTCGCGCGCAATCTGTCCGCCGAGGCTTCCCGCCGCGACGCCGACCAACACGGGGAAAAAGGGTCCAAGCAGGAAGAAGATGAAGGCTTTCGAATAGATGATCGCGGTAAAGTCGCGGCGGGCGATCACGAAGGCGGCGCGGATGATTTCCTTCACAGCAATTCTCCCGGAACCGGCTCGTCCATTTCGGCGGCCACATCTTCACCTGCAATAGCCACAAACGCATCATGCAGCCCGGGCCGTTCGATCGACAGCGACTTGACGCCCGCCTTGCCCTCTACCAGCGCCGTCAATAAGGGTTCGACGCCGCTCGTCGGCAGCGTAAAATGCCACCAATTACCCTCGGCGCGGGTATCGGCGGGCAGCGCGCTGCGCCATGGCCCGTCCAGTGTTTCGGTTTCCAGATGCACTTGCGGACGCAACCGGTCGCGTGCTTCGGAGACCAGCCCGTCGAAACTGATCCTGCCCTTGGCGATAATCGCGATGCGTTCGCACAGCCGCTCGGCATGCGCGATGACATGGGTCGAGAAGATGATGGTCACGCCCTTCGCCGCCTGCGCGCGGATCATCTTCTCGAGCTTCGCCTGATTGAGCGCATCGAGGCCCGAGAACGGCTCGTCTAGCACGATCAGCTTGGGATCATGGACGATGGTGCCCATCAACTGCACCGTCTGCGCCATGCCCTTGGACAATTGCCGGATCTGCCGGTCGGCGGCGTAACCCAGGCCCGCATCCTCCAGTAACGCCCGGCCCTTTTCCGCGCCTTCCTTCAGCGACAGTCCGCGCAACGCTCCCATGAAGGCAATGGTGTCGACGGCCCGCATCGACTGGTACAGCCCGCGCTCTTCGGGCAGATAACCGACGCTTCGTGACTGGGTTATGGGCCGGTCGGAACCGAGCAATGTGCGCACGCCCTCATCGGGGTCGATGATGCCGAGCAAGGTGCGTAGCATCGTAGTCTTGCCGGCACCGTTCGGCCCCAATATACCGTAAATGCTACCCTTCGGGACTTTGAGGTCGACGCCATCGACTGCGCGAAAGCCGTCGAATTGCTTTACCAGACCCTTTGCCTCTATTGCATACATGAAGTTTTGCGCCCCGAAATCGATACGGTGCTGAATAGGGTTGGCGTGTGAAAAGACACAAGACAAATTTGGTTAATGCGTTAAGGGATCGCGCCGCAGCGGAGGGCTTTGTCGCCTTTGGCGTCGCACCGGGGCGGCTTGCGCCTGCGGTCGGAGCGCGACTGCGCGCATGGCTTGCCGAGGGTTCGCACGGCGAAATGCTGTGGATGGAAAGCCGCGCCGACCAGCGCGCCAGTCCCGATGCGCTCTGGCCCGAAGTGAGGTCGGTGATCATGCTCGGGATGAGCTATGCGCCCGCACACGACCCGATGGCGCTGGCGGAGCATGCCGAGCGAGCGCGTATTTCGGTCTACGCGCAGGGCCGCGATTATCACGATGTCGTCAAGGGCGCGCTGAAGCGGCTGGCGGGCTGGCTGGCCCATGAAGCAGGAGCGGGCGTCAAGGTGTTCGTCGATACCGCGCCGGTGATGGAAAAGGCACTGGCCGAAGCAGCGGGGCTTGGCTGGCAGGGCAAGCACAGCAATGTTGTTAGCCGGACACATGGCAGCTGGCTGTTCCTGGGCGCGATCTACACAACCGTCGAACTCGCGCCCGATGCGCCAATGCCCGACAGTTGCGGATCGTGCCGCGCCTGTCAGGACATCTGCCCGACCGATGCCTTCCCCGCGCCCTATCAGGTCGACGCACGCCGCTGCATTTCCTATCTGACGATCGAACATAAAGGCCCGATCGACCTCGAACTGCGCCCTTTGATCGGCAACCATATCTATGGTTGCGATGATTGCCTCGCTGTCTGTCCGTGGAACAAGTTTGCGGCAAGCGCCGCCGCCAACAAGGCCTTCCTGCCCCGCGCCGAACTGGTCGCACCGCGCCTTGCCGATCTTCTGACGCTCGATGACGCTGCCTTCCGGGCAATGTTTTCAGGCTCGCCGATCAAGCGTATCGGGCGCGACCGCTTCGTTCGCAACGTTGCAATTGCGGCGGGGAATAGCGGGGACCGGACATTGAAACTGCAATTGACGGCATTGCTCGACGATCCGGATGAAGTTGTTCGCGACGCTGCTTCATGGGCTATCGATGAATTGGCAGTCTAACGCTGCGTTAGCGCATCGATACAGGCCGCGCGGTCCACAGCCGCGCCATCGCTCCGCCTTGCATCGACATGGGTAACGATCTCGCTGCCACCCTTGCCATCGGGGTAGAGAAAGGCGTCGAGCACGCAGGCCTTGCCGGTGAATTGCAGCTTGCGGCCATAGACCTCGACGACATCGAGCCGGGGTTCGCCGAACATTCGCTTGAGCGCTCCGGCATCCTTCCCCATCACCGCTTCCAGCCCACGTTTGTCGATGACGGGACGCGCGGGAATGTTCGCTGCCGTGCGCTCAGGGGGGGCAACCGGGCGCGGCGCAGGAATGGTAGAAGCACAACTAGCCAGCAACAGCGTCGCCGCCATGAGTGGAAACTTCATAATTTGCTGACCCCCGAATGCGCCATATGCACCGCCGTTGCGGTGGCGAGTACTGGCACGATCAGGTTGAAAAAGGGAACCATCATTCCGACGGTCCCGGTCAGGCCGAGCAACAGTCGCGGCAGCTTGCGCATCTGGCCATGCTCCTTGCCATGGCGCGCGACCAGCATGTCCTCGAGATCGCGGCCCAAGAGAAGAGCATTGACGAGCAGGAACGCGATAGCCGTACCGATGCCGGTGAACAGCAGGAGCAGGTAGACCGGCAGAGCGAGCAGATTGTAGCCTATGACCCGTGCCACCGAGCGCAACGCCATCGCCGCGCCGCTGGCAAGGCCCGGTCTTTTGCCGGTCATCGCATGTTTGGGATAATGCCGGTCTTCGACGGCATCGATGATATCGTCGGCAAAAATCCACGTGATCGTGATTGCGACGATACGGAATAGCAAAACCGTCGACAACAAAGTCGTGGCCGCAGCGAGAAATGCCCCGAAAACCGAAGCATCGCTGGCACTGACACCGATATGGCCCGCACCGATCCAGCCCATGCCCCAGCTCATCACCCACCACATGGCGAAACCGAGTATCAGGAACGCCAGCAAGGTCAGCAATATCACGCGGATCAGCAGCCGTTGCACACGGCTGTCGGCGAGGCTTTGGAAGGCCATGAGTATTGCCTGGATCATCGCACCAAAATAGGAGGTGTGTTACTCATGTCAATCACCTAATTTTCTTGCGCGTCTTGGGCTCCCCGACTAGGGCGCGCGAAACTTTTCACAGGAAAATCCATGACCGCCACCCGCTACGACGTCCTCGCCATCGGCAACGCTATCGTCGACATCATTGCCGACACCGACGACGCCTTTATCGAAAGCGAGGGGCTGACCAAGGGCAGTATGCAGCTGATCGACGAAGACCGCGCAAAGGCGCTGTACGACCATATGGGTCCGGCGCGTGAAATCAGCGGCGGCTCCGCGGCGAACACGCTGGCGGGGCTGGCGCGGCTAGGGCACAAGACCGCCTTTATCGGCCAGGTCGCGGACGACCAGTTGGGCGAAGTCTTCGCGCATGACATTCGTGCGGGCGGCATCCACTTCGACATTCCGGCGCGCCCCGGCGCACCCTCGACCGCGCGCTGCTATATCCTCGTCACCCCCGACGCGCAGCGCACAATGAATACCTTTTTGGGCGCGTCGCAGTTCCTGCCTGCGCGCGTCATCGACAAGGAACTGATTGAAAGCGCCGCGATCCTTTACCTCGAAGGCTATCTATGGGACCCGCAGGAACCGCGCGCCGCCATGCGCACCGCCATCGACATCGCCCGCGCTGCGGGTCGCCAGGTGGCACTGACGCTCTCTGACGCCTTCGTCATTTCGCGCCACGGCCCCGATTTCCTTGCCGAGATGGACGCAGGCCGGATTGACATCTTGTTCGCCAATGAAGTCGAAATCTGCGCGCTTCACGGCAGCGACGATTTCGAGGCCTCGGTCGCCGCCATCGCCGCCAAGGTGCCGCTATTGGTCTGCACGCGCGGCGAGCATGGCGCGATTGCGGTGCAGGATGGCGTCCCCACCGAAGTGGGCGCCGAGCCGGTGACGCAATTGATCGACACCACCGGCGCGGGCGACCTGTTCGCGGCAGGTGTATTTGCCGGGATCGCGCAAGGCCGTGAGATGGCCGAATGTCTGACGATGGGTGCGGTCTGCGCCGCCGAAATCATCTCGCATTATGGCGCACGGCCTGAAGCCGATATTGCCGAGCTGGTCAGGACTCGTCTGGGCTAGGGGCCTTTTTGAAAAGCACACGATCCTCCGGCCCGAAACCCCAGCGCCAGATGATCCAGCTGTAAAGCCCGAGGATGGCTGGCACGCCGACGGCAAGCTCGACCCATTCGAAACGCGGCGGCAGGCTGACAATTAAAACGCCCAGCATTGCAGCGGCGGCAACCGCCAACAGCAGCGGCCAGCGCCAGATAGTGATCGGAGCGTCGAGCAGGCGACTCAGGAAGCGTGACTTGATGAGCGAACCGATTCCGAGCGACAGCATGAGCCCGCAGGCGACAGCTGCTGCCTGATACAGCCCGGCATATCCCGGCTTCACCGGTAGATAGGGGATCAGCATGATCAGCCCGACGCTGACCAGCGCCTGTACCGCCAGCATCCCGATCGAGATTAGCAAATTGCGGTGCCGCGCCATGTAAACGAGAGCGGATTCGCTGACTACTGCAGTGGCTGCTGCGACCTCCGCCGCCAGCAGGAAAGCGAGTGCGCCCGTGCCGCCGACAAATTCCGGCCCGACCAGCCCCATCACCGCCTCGCCGGGAATGCCAAGCGCCAGTGCAATTCCCGCCTGCGCGGCGATGATCCAGAAGCCGACCTGGCCCACCTGTTTTGCGATCTCGCCATAGTTTTTCGTCTGAAGATTGCGGGTGATCACTGGTCCCAATATCGGATCGAAACTGGTCTTCAGCTTTTGCGGCAGGCTCGCGACCTGCTGCGCGACATAATAGATGCCGACCACGGCGGGCGAGGCGAAGAGGCCGAGGATGGCAAGGTCGAGCCGTCTGCTGCCCCAATCGGCGGCATCGGCAGCGGCGAGTGGCAGGTTACGCCGCGCGATGGCGTAAGACCGCGACAGGCTCGGCACCCACCCCCATGGCAAGCCATAGCTGCGCCAAAGCGGCCAGAGCGCGAACAGCAACGCGGCGATAAGCGACGCGACGTAGGACAGGATCAGACCGTCGCGGGCCGAGTAGAAATAAAAGGCACCGGCGGCGATGCTGATCGTCCACGGTTCGACAATTGCGCGCGCGCGGACCGTCGAGGCTATGTCGAAGCGATAGGCCAATGCGGCAAGCGCGATGTCGGTCGCAACGATGGCCAATATGGCCAGCGGCAGGAAACGGTCGAACCCGTTGATGCCGCTGTTCGGGAACATGATTTGCGGTAATGCAATCAGCAGCGCTGCGCCCAATGCAGATGCGCCCATTGCCGCGAGCATGGCATCCGCGACGATATGCGCATGCGGCCGGTCATCGCGCGACAGCAATTCCGCCAACCCGCGCCGAAGCCCCAGCGCCGCAAGCTGTCCCACAAATTCCACGACCAACAAAGCATAGGCAAAACGCCCCAGCGCTTCCGGCCCGTACAGCCGCCCGGCGATAAACAGGAAGGGAATACGTGCGGCGAGCCGCAGCAAAAATCCAAAGACATTCGTGCGTCCGCCCTTTGCCAGCGCCGCAATATCGTCTTCGTCGGTTCTGGCAGCCGTCAAATTCACACCCCTGTTCGGTAAGCTAGCGCAATCGGTTGCGCGTTACCAGCTTTCGGGCTTTAGCGGGCGGGCGAGCAGCGCGGCGGTCACTTCGCCGACGGTCGCACTGCCATCAAGTAGCGCGCACACGGCGGCGACAATCGGCATTTCGACACCAAGCTTCTGCGCCGACTGGTGAAGAACAGGTGCGGTGAATGCGCCTTCCGCCACCGTCCGCCGGTCGGCAAGCATCTCGGCGGCGGGCCTGCCTTGGCCAAGCCCACGCCCGAGCGAGAAGTTACGCGAATTTTCCGAACTGCAGGTCAGCACAAGATCGCCCAGCCCGGAAAGTCCCGCCAGTGTTTCGGCGTTGCCGCCACGCGCAAGCCCATAACGCTGCATCTCAGCAAAACCGCGCGCAATCAGCGCGGCGCGGGCGTTTAGGCCGAGGCCAGCACCGTCGACGACGCCACAGCCGATGGCGAGCACATTCTTGACCGCGCCGCCGATCTCCGCGCCGACAACATCGTCCGACCAGTAAGGCCGGAAATGTGGCGCGGCGATAAGGCGCATCAGCACCGAACCCAATGCCTGATTGGCCGTCGCTAGCGTAATTGCGGTGGGCTTGCCCGCCGCAACCTCATGCGCAAAGGTCGGGCCGGACAATACTGCCAGCGGGTTTCCCGGCCGCACCTCGGCGGCGATATCCGATACCAGCAATTGTGTTTCTGCCTCGATGCCTTTTGCGCAGAGCAGCAAAGGCACGGCTGTTTCGGGCAGTGCCATCAGTGTGGCACGTACATGCTGCGCGGGCGTGACGATCAGCAATGCGCCGCATTCGGCCATCTGCCCCAGATCGCCCGTTGCGCATATTCTGGGCGACAAATTGAGACCCGACAGGAACGCCGCATTTTCGTGAGAGGAGTTGATGTCGGACACGACCTCCTCTTCGCGCGCCCAGAGCAAAACTTCGTCATGAATTTGTGCCATGACCGCGGCCAGCGCGGTGCCCCAGGCACCACCGCCGATGACGCCGACCGGATATTTCGGTTTACTCATGCCTTCACTCCTGCACCGCGTGCTGGCGTCGCATCGGGATCGAGCGGCCAGCGCGGGCGCGCGACGAAATCGAGGCCGTCGGTCAGGCCCGCCGCGAAACGCTCCGCGCCGGCCCAGGCGATCATTGCGCCATTATCGGTGCAGAGCCACAAGGGTGGGGCGACAAAGCGCATGCCCCTGCCTTCGGCCAATTGCTCCAGCATTTCGCGTATCGCCATATTGGCTGCGACGCCGCCTGCGACAACCAGCGCGCCGGGCGGCTCGATGCGGTCGAGCGTGTAGGTAAGTCTGTCGGACAGGCATTCGACAACCGCCTGCTGAAAGGAAGCGGCCACGTCTTCGACTGCATATTGTCCGGACTCGTGCGCCCGCACCACAGCGCTTTTCAGGCCCGCGAAGGAAAAATGCGGCTCATCCGCACCTTTCAAGGGTCTTGGCAATGGTACCGCCTTGGCATTTCCGTTTGCCGCAGCACGCTCGACTGCCGGACCGCCGGGAAAGCCCAGGCCTAATATCTTGGCGGTCTTGTCGAACGCCTCGCCCACAGCGTCGTCGATGGTGGTCGCCAGCCGGTCATATTGGCCGACGCCGCGCGCACGCAGCAACTGGCAGTGCCCGCCCGAAACGAGCAATAACAAATAGGGAAAATCGAGTTCGGCATCGATCAGCCGTGGTGACAGCGCATGGCCTTCCAGATGGTTGACCGCGATCAACGGCTTGTCCGCCGCCATTGCCAATGCCTTGGCGGTGACCAGCCCGACCATGACCCCGCCGATCAGTCCCGGCCCTGCAGTCGCTGCAATCGCATCCACATCATCTAGCGTCATCCCGGCATCGGCGAGCGCGGTTTCAACCAGCGGCGTCATCAGTTCGGCATGGGCGCGCGCAGCGATCTCGGGCACCACCCCGCCGAAGGCGCGATGATGGTCCTCCTGCCCTGCCAGCGCATGGCTCAGAACCGTGCGGTCGGAACGGACGATGGCCGCCGCCGTTTCGTCGCAGCTCGATTCAAGGCCAAGGATGATTGCCATATTGCGTTGCCTTAAGTGCGTGTGTTGTTAAGAACAAGCTGCATGAGGGGTTCATATAGTTCGCAATCGCCGTTACGCATCGGCACAAGACGCTCGCCGCTGGCGCTGGCGCAGGCCGAGATGGCGGCAGCGGCGATCAGGGCGGCGCATGGCCTTGAGCAAGAGGCTGTTGTGCTTGTTCCCATGTTATCGAGTGGCGACAAGATTCAGGATCGGCCATTGGCAGAAATCGGCGGCAAGGCGCTGTGGACCAAGGAACTGGAACGCGCGCTGATCGAGGACGAGATCGATATCGCCGTGCATTCGATGAAGGACGTCGAAACCGTCCGCGCGCCGGAGTTCATGCTGTCAGCAATGCTACCACGCGCCGATGTCCGCGACCGGCTGGTCGGCGCAGCGTCGGTTGAGGCGCTCCCACCAAATGCCCATGTCGGCACTTCCAGCCCGCGCCGCGCCGCGCAACTGGCCGCGTTGCGCCCCGATCTGCGCTTTTCACCGATAAGGGGCAATGTCGCGACGCGGCTCGCGCAGATTGCGGCGGGCGATTTCGATGCGACATTGCTTGCCGCTGCCGGGCTCGACCGGCTGGGGATGGGCGATGTCGGAACATGTTTAGCGACAGACGATATGCTACCCGCCGCCGCGCAGGGAGCAATCGGCATAGATCATCTGACCGAACGGAGCGATCTGGCGGAATTCCTGAAAGCGGTAAACGACGAGGCTACCTTCACCGCAGTCATGGCCGAACGCGCCTTTCTCGAAGCATTGGGCGGCACTTGCCATTCGCCCGTTGCCGCGCAAGCGGCGGTCACTGCGAGCGGCATCGAACTGCGCGGCGAGATATTGAGCGAGGATGGAAGCGAGCGCCATGCAGGCTCGTTGTCGTTCGCGGCTTCGGATGCCGATGGCCCGGCGCGACTGGCAAACGATTTGCTTGGCAAAGCCAGCGACGGGTTGCGCGCTCTGTTCACCGCATGAAACTGCTCGTTATCCGCCCGCAGCCCGGCGCGGATGCGACTGCGGCACGAGTGAAAGCTGCTGGGCATGAGCCGCTGCTGATGCCATTATTTGCGGTCGAGGCAGTCGACTGGGATGCACCCGCAGACGGCTATGACGGCCTGCTGTTGACCAGTGCCAATGCCGTGCGGCAGGCGGGGCCGAAGCTCGAAGCGCTGGCGCATCTTCCCGTTCTGGCTGTCGGCAAGGTCACGGCAGCGGCGGCGACGGAAGCGGGGCTGCATGTTGCTGAAACGGGCAGTTCTGGCGCAGTGCAACTGTTGAGCAGCGTTACGGACCGGAAACTGCTTTGGCTGGCTGGCGAGGATCACACGTCGCTCGTCTTACCGCCACCGGTCCGGGTCGATCTGCGCATTGTCTATCGCAGCGCCACCTTGCCGGTTCCCGAAGGTTTCGCCGATGTCGTGTCGCAGGCGGACCATGTGCTGCTGCATTCGATCCGCGCGGCAAAGCATTTTTCCTCGCTGATGCTCAGCCAAGGGATGGAAAAGGCTGCCATTTCCGTCGCTGCATTGTCCGCTGGGGTGGCCCAAGCCGCCGGCGATGGCTGGAAATCGCTACATATCGCGTCCGAACCCAATGACGCCGCGCTCTTGTCTCGCCTGTAAAGCCGCTTTACAACCTGATGCCGCGACCCTTAACTGATGCCCGGGACGAGGGGATGACATGAACGAGTTTGCGACCAGCAGTACGCCGCCACGCGGGGGCATGAAGTTCAGAACCATCCTGATTTTGCTGCTTGTGGCCTTTGCGCTGGGAGTCGCCGGTAGCTGGTGGCTTGCCGACCGTTATGGCTGGTTCGAAGCCGAAACGCCTGTGGCCGCTGCACCTGCGCCAGCGGCTAATGCACTTGCTCCTGCTGTTACACCTGCACCGCTTTTGGTTCCGTCTTCGGTCGATTCGGCCATCGCCGCAGGCAATACCGCGCGGGCCGAAGGGCTGCTGGTTGCCTTTGCCGCGCGGCGTGCGCTCGATAGCGGTGCACCGCTCGGCTATCTGTCCGACCAGTTGCGCCTGCGCTTCGGCACCAGCCAGCCGCAGGCCGTGCTGGCGGTGCTGCAGGCGTCGGCGACACCTGTAACGCTTCAGGCACTGCAGTCCGAGCTAACCGGAATCGAAACGCTGCTAATGACAGGAAATCCGGACGCAAACCTGTGGACGACGCTGCAACGTGAAATGTCCGAACTGTTCGTGCTGCGCAAATCGGATTCGGCTTCGCCTGCACCATCGCAGCGGATGTTGCGCGCGCATACACTGGTCGAAACCGGCAATATCGGACGTGCCATAGCCGAAATCGAGGCCATGCCGGGTGCGTCGGCTGCGGCAGCGCAAAACTGGCTGGCGCGCGCGCGGGGCTACGACGCTGCCCGCAAGGCGCTCGATACGCTGGAACGCAGCGCGCTGGCCGCGCCGCCTATCCCCGTGGCGCCAGTTGCTCCTGTCATGCCTGCTCCGGAACCTGCCACCCCGGCTGTCGCAGTGCCCGAATAATATTGTCATAAATCTTTCATAAATCTGCGACCGCCATATATTGGCGGCATGGCCACACGATTCGCTTCGATCTCAAGTCCGACCGCTTCGGCAGCACCTGCTTTGCCCTTGCTCGCGCGCGAGGCCTTATCCTTTGCCTATATGCGCACCAGCGCCGCTTTTGCCTCGACGGTTCCGCTCGACGTGATGGGTGAGGGCAGGCCGGTCATGGTTCTTCCGGGTTTCATGGCATCGGACCAGACCACTTCGCGGCTTCGCCGTTCCTTGCAAGGCGCCGGTTTCGATGCGCATGGCTGGGGGCTCGGCCGCAATAAAGGCATCAAGGCCGATATCTTCGCACGGCTCGACGAGCGTGTGGAAGCGCTCGGCTGCGATGCACCGCTAACGATGGTCGGCTGGAGCCTCGGCGGGCTGATCGCGCGCGAATATGCCAAATTTGCGCCGCATCGCGTTGCCAAGGTGGTGACGCTGGGCAGCCCTTTTTCGGGCGATCTGCGCGCCAACAATGCGTGGCGGATTTATGAATTTGTGGCAGGTCACAAGGTCGATGCGCCGCCGATTGAGGCCATGCTGGCGGAAAAGCCACCGGTTCCGACCTGCGCTTTCTGGTCCTCGAACGACGGCGTGGTCGCGCCGGATTCGGCCTGCGGGCAACGGCACGAGTCCGATGTCCAGATCGAGCTCGATTGCACGCACATGGCCTTCGTCGCCCGCCCCGATGCGATACGCGCGATAGCGAAGGCAATCGTCGAATAACGAACAGGGGCAGCGTTAAAGATTTCTCGGACGGGGCCGTTACCGGTCCTGTGACATTGGCCCTTCTGGAATATGATTCTTCCATCGATGCCGACGAGCTTGGGACGCTAAAAGCCGCCATCGCATGCGGGGCGTACCGGATCGACCATGATGCGTTGGCCAAGGCCATTATCGGCTTTGGCAGATCGACCGATTGTCAAAAATTTGACGTCGCTGCACCGTCGGGAAATTGACGGATTCCGTCTTTTGACCGCAAAAATCGGCGCAAAACCGGGTAAATCCGGCTGATATCGCATCTGGCACGGCGGTTGCAATTCGCCGCGGATGGACCAGAACCGAAACCCAAACTCGCCGCCGGAATATCTCAATCCGGCAAAACGTGTTGCCATGCACGGCACGCTTGTCCGCAGCATTGCCTGGCAAGTGCATAGCCGCATGTCGACCGCAATCGAGGTGGAAGACCTGACGCAGATTGGCCTTGTCGCCCTTGTCGAGGCTGCGTGGGCTTTCGAGGATCGCGGCCTTGCCTTTGCGCCTTATGCCGCGACGCGGGTCAGGGGCGCGATGATCGATGCCCTGCGCCGTAACGCGCGCATGGCGCGGGCGGGGATGGCGAACCGTCGCTATCTGGCGGGTATAAGGGCGCGACTGGAAAGCGAATACATGCGCGCGCCGAGCGACGCCGAAATGGCCGATGCGGCGGGCCTCGACGCGGGTGCCTATTTCGCGATGGCTGCCTCGACCCGGGCGATCCGGCAGGAATCGATCGAGGACAGCTATTCGGACCATGACATGTGGTTTGCCGACCTTGCCGATCGAGCCGATACTGCGCTTGAAAAACAGCAACTGCACGACGCACTGGTCACCAATCTCGCCAAACTGGACGAACGTGAGGCGATGGTGCTGCAGCTGTATTTCGTCGAGGAGTTGCATCTCGACGAAATTGGCGAAACGCTGGGCGTCGGCGCGGCGCGGGTGTGCCAGATCAAGAAAGCCGCGCTCGACAGCTTACGGGAGATGATGGCAGACTAGACGCTAAGCATCACCCGAACCTCGTCTCCCGCAACCAGCCCTTCGGCCTTGCGCACCGCAGCCTTGACCGGCAACAGCCACCCGCCGCTGTCCTTTTCGGGAAAGATCGATGTTTCCCATTCGGTCTCGCCGATCCGGGCCTTTGCCTTCATAGCGCCCCAGCCCCGCTTCCTGCCGAATTCCAGCCGCCGCATCAGTGCAAGCCCGTGCAGCGCCTCGGCCGCTTCGCCCCCGATGGACAGGAAATGCCAGCTTGCGGGCGCCCGTTCGCTGGACCAGATCCATAACTTGGCGGTGACGGTGTAGGTTTCGGTCACGCTACATCCTCCCCGGCACGGGGAGGGGACCAGCGAAGCTGGTGGAGGGACACCTGCCCAGAAGCGACAAGCCTGGCTGCACGTTCCCCTCCGTCAGCCCGGCGGCCTGCCACCTCCCCGTTCCGGGGAGGATTTCACTTCGCCTTCCGCCGGACCGGCACCGGAATGTTGCAGATATCCGCGCCGCTTGCGGGCACGTTGAAAAACGGATCGCGGCGATTGGCGCGGGCGTCCGCATAGGCAGCGAAGCTTGTGCTGTCGGTCGAGAGATATTCGAAGGCAGGCACGTCCTTAACCTTGTCGCCCAAGCGCACCGACACGATCGGCACCCGCTCTTCTTCCTTCTCGTAAAAGCCGAGCGCGCCAGTGCCGCGCGGCAACGAAGACAAATGCTCTATCCCCTCGATGACCCGGCCCACCAACGCGATATTGCGGTCGAGATGCCGCGGCGCATGGCCGATCACTGTATAAAGCTCCGCGCCGGTTCCGGTATCGGGCGACAGGTTGCGGCCTACGCCAACCATGCCGTAGCAATGGACGGGCCAGTGGCGTTCGGTATCGGGGGTACCGACGCCTGCTACCGGGAAGCCCTTGTGAAAACTCGTCCAGCGTGAAATGTCATTCGGCGGAACGAAAAGCGGGTCTAGCAGGCGCGGCCTCGATAGCGTTTTGGGGAAGACATAATCCGCTTCCGAAACCTTGACCAAAGTCTCCGGCAACGCCTTCTTTTCGGTCGCATCGCCCCATTGCACGACATAATTGTCCTGCACGCGATTGACGCTGGTGCCGTCCCACCACTTTGCGGCGGCAAGCTTGCGGATGTTGCTAACCCAGCCTTGGGCGAACGGTGCGGGCATCAGCTGGATGACCACGCGGCGGGCCTTGCCTTTCGCATCAGGCGCAAGGTCCATCACCAGCAGGTCCGCCGGCGCAAGCGCCGCCCACTCTTCCGCCTTCGCCGCCGCGATGATTTCGCCTGGTGCGGGATAGGTCTTGGTGCCTTGCGCGGAAAGCGGAAGGGCGGCGAATATCGCGGCACCGGCGGTCAGGGTCAGATATCTTTTCATGCGGATAGCTATGGCAAATCCCTCACCCTTGCGAAAGCGCAAACGAGCCGCTAGGGGCGTGCCTTCCCTGAAAAGGGTGCGGAGACGTGGCCGAGTGGTCGAAGGCGCTCGCCTGGAAAGTGAGTATACGTCAAAAGCGTATCGAGGGTTCGAATCCCTCCGTCTCCGCCACTACCCTGTTCCCATACATCCTGAGTTGACCCGTGAAACCCGGAGAGTACTGCGGCTTTGCGGCTGATTCGGGTCCTCATTTGTCCATGGCAATCCACCGGTGTGCGATTTTGAACGTGGGAACAAATGTGGGAATATCAGCACCGTGGCTAGACTATCAGCGAGCGCCGTAAAGGCAGCAAAGAAGCCGGGACGGATTGGGGACGGCGAGGGGCTGTTCCTTGTCGTCAAGGTTACGGGAAACAAAAGCTGGGTGTGCCGCGTCCAGCGAAACGGCAAGCGCCGCGACTTCGGATTGGGAAGCGCAAATAAGGTGAGCCTCGCACTTGCAAGGGAGCGGGCGCGCGAGGTCCGGACCTGGGTTGAACTCGGTCTCGACCCGCTGTTCGAGCGACGGAAGGCAAAGGGTATCCCGACCTTCAGGGAGGCGGCAGCGAAGGTCTTGGCCGCGCAACGGAAGAGCTGGCGCAACAAGAAGCATGCAGGCCAGTGGCTGAGTACGCTTGAAGCCTATGCCTTCCCGCATATCGGCGACAGACAAGTCGACGAGATCACCGGCCCAATGATCCGCGACCTGCTGGCTCCCATCTGGCTTACCAAGCCCGAGACGGCGCGGCGGGTCCGCCAGCGCGTCGGGACCGTTCTCGACTGGGCTTATGCCTCCGGATATCGGGAGAGCGAAGCACCGATGCGCGCGATCACCAAGGGACTGCCCAAGCAGCCGAAGAAGGACAAGCACTTCGCCGCCATGCCCTATGAAAGGGTCGCAGGCTTTCTTGCCCGGCTACGCCAGAAGGAGTCATTCAGCAGGTTGGCGCTCGAGTTCGCGATCCTGACCGCCGCGCGTTCGGGCGAAGTGCGCGGAGCCACTTGGGACGAGTTCGACCTTGAGGCAGGTCTGTGGACCATCTCGGCCGCCCACATGAAGGCAGAGCGAGAGCATGTCGTGCCGCTCACCGCGCCTGCAATTCGAATCGTCCGGCGCTGCGCCGAGTTGAGACAGCCCGGCTGCGACCTGCTGTTCCCCGGCATGAAGCACGGCGCATCGCTATCAGACATGACGCTCACCAAAGTGCTGGCGTTGATGGGCGAGCCCTATACCGTCCACGGGTTCCGCTCTTCGTTTCGCGACTGGGTGGCGGAAGAGACGCAGCATCCCGGCGACATCGCCGAAGCCGCGTTGGCCCACGTCATCCCCAACAAGACCGAAGCCGCCTACCGGCGCGGCAAGTTGCTCAAGAAACGTCGCATCATGATGGAGGACTGGGCTGACTATCTCTGGCAGGCGGCATGACGATGGCTGGTATTTGCAGAACCATCCCCAGTTCTTGGTATAGACGAAAATGCCTTTGCCACTTTGGCGCGGATTGTGGGCCTCGGGCGCGACCAAAAGGGACGGACCGAGAAATCGCCAGAGTAAGGCTCGAGCCGAGAAGTTTGTTAAATGAAGCCAACGAGTGGCCTGTGGTTGCAGGGGCCGCGATTGGTTCGAAGGGGTTCTGCAATCCAAGAAGTCATCCCGTTCATGACTTACTGGCGCCCCTGTCCGAAGCCTGGCCGGACAGCAACCCGCGGCTTTCAAGGCCGTGTTGCCGCTCGCGCGGCTGCCCGCCCCACCCTTTCGGCCGGGGTTCCCCTAATTGCATTCGGTGCAGTCCAGTCTGGCCTCGGACCTTTTGGGGCTCAGTCGAAGGGATGATCCCTTGGACGAACAAACAGCTTCGAAAGGATACCCCCATGAAAAACACAGTCACGCTCGTCGGCTTCGTCGGCAACGCTCCGGAAGTTCGCGAGCTCCAGGGCGGCGCATCGGTCACCACGGTCTCGCTCGCCACGACCCGCAGCTTCAAGGATGGCGAAGGCAACCGTCAATCGGAGACCGAATGGCACCGGATCACCTGCTTCAACGATATCGGCAAGGCCGTCGCCGAACATGTCGCCAAGGGCGCAATGATCATGGTGACGGGCCGCATCCATTATAGCAAATGGACCGATCAGGAAGGCCAGGACCGCTATGGTTGCGAGATCATCGCCGAGCAGGTCGATTTCCTGGCCAAGGCAAAGGAAGCTGCGCCCAAGGAACCAGCGAACAACAACACCAAGAAACGGCGTGCCGCATAGCCCGCCCACAACCCTCATCGCCCGGGGAGGCGCTTCGCTTGAAGGAGCGGCGTTTCCCCGGGCAGCGAACACCAACCAAGGATCGCGCTAAACGTCTCAAAGCAAATAGAGAGTGCAGCGTGAATCCGCATTTGCTAGGCCAATGACGATGCGCACCGATCTCGATCATCTTCCCTCAGCCAAGCAGCGCGAGATCGAACGCGTAAAGGCAATCATCTTCGAAGAGTTCGAAGATGCGCTGGTGCTGGCCAAGCACGAGTGGAAGAAGAAGGGGAAGATCGAGAAGATCATCCTCTATGGCAGCTATGCAAGGGGTGGCTGGGTCGACGAACCGCATACCGCCAAAGGCTACCGCTCGGACTTCGACATCCTCATCATCGTCAACGACAAGCGCCTGACCGACAAGGTCGATTACTGGCTGAAGCTAGACAATCGGCTCATCCGCGAACTCGCCATCGACAAGACGCTGAAAACCCCCGTTAACTTCATCGTCCACACGCTGCAGGAAGTGAATGACGGCCTCGCCCACGGGCGCTACTTCTTCATGGACGTCGCCAAGGACGGGATTGCGCTTTACGAAGCCGACGACAGGCAACTTCACGTCCCCAAGCCCAAGACGCCCGAGCAGGCGCTCAAAATGGCCAAGGAGTATTTTGAAGAATGGATGCCTAGCGCGTCAGATTTTTATGATGGATATCTCGATGCTAAAGCACGGGGCAAGTTCAAGAAAGCCGTGTTCGATTTACACCAATCAGCCGAACGCATGTATCATACCGTCCTATTGGTATGCACCTTTTACACCCCGCACGTCCACAATCTTGGCTTCCTGCGCACGCAGGCGGAACGACTCGACATGCGCCTGGTCGATTGCTGGCCTCGCACCTTGCGCGCGGATCGCGCCAGGTTTGAAAAGCTCAAAGAGGCCTATGTAAAGGCACGCTACTCCAAACATTACCGGATCAGCGAGGAAGAACTTTCATGGCTGGGTCAGCAGATCGAAGAACTTGGTCGTGTGGTTCACGCCATTTGCAGTGAAAAAATGGAACACATCGCCTCTAAAGCAAAAAAATAACATTAAAAAATTAGCGGCCCCATCCGTTGGTGCTAAAATATCTTTCCATCTTTTATTTGACGATAATCAGAATCACTAACGCAAACTAGATTAAACGTAAAAGACTCTGCAGCCATCTTCTGCAATGGCGTGCCGTAAAAGCCATATAAAAGCACAGATTTCGGAAAGGCGCTGCTCAGTTTATTTTTCAAGCCACAGTAAGATGGTTTTTCTTCCTCAAAAGTAGCATTTATTCGGAATGATGATAGGTAGAGATCATCTAAAATCAAAGCGAATTTGTTACCATCTCCTGACTGCGCTCGATCGGTGACGTCTGCAGTTCGTGCTAGTTCTCGAAACCTTATCAAGTAACCGTCGTCCACAGCTAAATCATCGAAAAATTTATTTTCCAAATCCAAAAGGTCTTTTCTATAATTATTGTACCTTACGATAATTTGTCTTCGCTCTGCTTGTTCTACGTTGCCTTTCAAATTGAGCGTTCCAATATATTCTCCAAAATTTCTTGGCAGGCTACCGTGCAAAACGATGTGGGCACCCTTCGTTACATTAGTAACGGCGGCGGCAGGAACGAGGTAATTTGCGCAGGATGAGTAACATTTTTCGACAACCACCAACTTAGATTTATCTCTAGCGAGACGCATTCCAACGATGATCGCACTCCTGACGTCTCCACCGCCGGATCGAATTATCACAGTTTCTATTCTTTCGGGAATTCTCTCGACGGCCTCCATCACATCTTTCGTTATTGTACCGTCAATGCAGATTTCGCCCTTTGTTGAAGGCCGATTGAATTTAAGTTGGCAATCTTGCACCAAAAAATTGGCTTCAAAGCCGGCCTTTACGCCAGACTCATTAAAAACAGCACATAGGCCAAGCAGAAATATATATTTGTAAGGTAGCGCCAAAGATATTCTCAGGTCAAATAATGCTTAATTGCCCTGTGCTTTCACCCAATCCGCGAAAGCAGGAGCACTATTTTCCCCTCCAGAGTTTTTATAGGTGTTTAGTAACTGCAAAACATTCAAATTAGTTGAATCGACGCCTTTATCTGTAAAGGCATGCGCTATCTTAAGCCTAGCGTCCGCCGACAGATCAGATACTAGGTCAAACATCTTTTCTAAATTTGCCTTAAACAGCATTTGATCTGCGGTTGGATTGCCTGTTTCAGAGCAATGAAAGTCGCCACCGGGCAATTGGGTGCAGTCCATATATACGCCGGAACCACTATGATGAATCTGCATACGCTCGAAATAGGTTTCGAGATTCGGCACTCCAGTGCCAAAAGAATGAAGCGACCATCCAAATGGATCAGAGGAAGCGCTGTATGTTAATTCAAAAGCACCCAGTGAACTCGCCATTTCCTGGTAGCTGTAGATCGCCTCCCCTAGCTCTCGTGGTTCCTCATATCCCCCGCATACAAAGTCCAATTCTGTATCTTCAATAAAGCGAAACATACCGTCCTCCTCACTAAACCTTTTTAAGAATGCTATGTCGAAACAGCAAATGCAACTGTTAATTGGCTGGCGACAACGAATAGTATTCAACCTCTCGAAAGCACGAAACCGTCTCTCACTTCTATAACGCGATCAGCGGCCGCGATCGCTTGCGGCCGGTGGGCAATGACCACTCTCAGTATGTTTAAATTCGACAGAATGTCCAACACACTCTGCTCGGTGTCGATGTCAAGATGAGAGGTACCCTCGTCAATAAGCAGCATCTTAGGCTTTGCATAAAGAGCCCGTGCCAACAACACGCGCTGCTTTTGTCCACCTGATAGGACTGAACCCATATCGCCAATCCGAGTTTCGTACTGCAACGGCAATGACGCAATGTCGTTATGCACGTGGGCCATTTTTGCAACTTCTTCAACTCGCTCCATATCGATCTCAGGGTCAAAAAAAGCAATATTGTCGGCTATCGAGCCAGCATACAACGAGTCGTCCTGCGCAACAGAACCTATGCACTGGCGATAAGTCTGCTTATCGAAGCCAGCCAAGGCGCGCGATCCAACAAAAATCTCACCATGGCTCGGTTCAAATAAACCGCCCAGAATTTTTAAGAGAGTGGTCTTACCCCCACCCGACGGCCCCACGAGAGCAACCATTTCGCCGGGCTCAAGACGAATATTCACGCTCCTAAGAACATCGCGTTCATTGAAACCATAGCGATACCATACATCACGCAGAAAGAGACCTTGAGAAAAATCTGGTTCGGCCCTTGAAGAAGGCGTGCCGTCATTCTCCGATCGGGCAAGGGCGATGTCTGAAATGCGGCTTAAATGAACCTTAATTAAGTTATAATTTATTGCGCCATCTGTTAAACGTGACCCCGCGTCCAAAAACTGCTGCTTATAGGCTTGGAAAGCAATAATCATTCCGATAGAAAGCTTTGAATCCAAAGCTAGATTAACGGCCAAGTAGACAAAAACGACCTTTTCTAAAGCCAGCGTCAGGCTACATATCGCATCAAAGGCGGCAGTGAGGCGGCCCAATCTAATGCTGGCATTCACCGATTCCGCTTTCGATTTTTGCCACAATCTTTGCCTGTTGGCTTCTTGACCAAAAGCTTTGACGGCTGCGATACCGCGAATTGTCTCGATGAAGACACTATTTTCTTTAGCTAAGGCTGTGATAACGTTTAAATTCGATAGCTTAAGGGCGTGCAAAAATAGTAGGCGAATACCGATATACGCGAATAGTGCCGCAAGAGCCAATGCGCTCAAAACTCCCGAATAAAAGAACATCAGGCAAAGCGTTAAAGTTGCCATTAAGCCGTCAACGAAGGTTGCAATCATCCCCTGACTTAACAATTGGCTGATTGGCTGTGTTGATCCAAATCTTGAAACAATGTCACCGACATGTCGTTTTTCAAACCAGTCTAGTGGTAATCTAACCATATGCCGGAATAGATTCACTATAACTTGATAGGACAGCATATTATTTAAAGTTAATAATATTAATGATCGCAACCAACCAGCGAGAAACTGAATTATCGCTAATCCACCAAAGCTTATTGCAAGGACTAGTAGTAGATCTCTGTCGAAGCTTGGAAATACAGAGTCGATGGATACCTGTAGGAAAAAGGGCATAGCAAGGGCGACAATCTGCAAGACGACTGACAACAGCGCTACTTGCCGGATTGTCTGCCAAAAACCTGCTAGAGATGACCAAAGTTGCCCAACACGAAGCTCACGGCGGTCGCTTGTTGATTTGAAAGTTTCAGATTTCAAGAAATCAACGGCTACACCGGTGAACTGGCGAGATAGTTGCTCGCGATCAATCACCAGTACGCCACGAGCGGGATCATGGATACGGTAACGCATGCCTCGGATTCCGTGCTCAATCTTAGTCAACACGACAAAATGATTGAGATCCCAATGCAGCATAGCGGGCAATGCCAAATGTGGAAGGTCCTCGATCTCGCCTCGCAATGGCCGCGCGACAAACCCAATATCTTCGGCGACCCGTATGACCTGCTTCAGTGTGGCGCCCTTCAGCGACATACTATGCCGCTGTCGCAGTGCGATCAGATCAGTATCGTAGCCGTGGAAACTGGCGATCATGGCTAAGCAGGCTAACGCGCACTCGCTGGCCTCACTTTGAGCAATGTACGGGGTACGGTTTCGGCTGATTGAACGCAAGACGTCCGCTGCATAATTCATGCGCTGCGCTTCAATACCGCATTCAACGGCTTAAGTAGCCACGATAAAAAGCTATGTCGCTCAAGAATGATGTTAGCTCTGAGTGTCATGCCAGGATAAAGCTGATGTGTTTCCCCATAAGCCATCACTTGTTGCGTATCCAATTTTACCGTTATGCGATAAACTGCTTCATCGAGTTTTATAGGCACTTCTGCTTCGCGCGGATCGATGATTATTTGTGATACATTTAGTATTTTACCGGGAAAGCTACCAAAACGTTGATAGGGGAAGGCGTCCAAAAGAATGCGTACTTCTTGCCCTTTTTTGACGAAACCAATCGCCTTTGTTGGAGCATAGAGCTCTGCGCTAAGCTGGCTTCTCTCGGGTACAACAACCATTAGTGGGATGGCGGTGCTTACCGCTCGTCCAACCGCAGTTTGTAAAGCGGCTACCCGCCCCGAAATTGGGGCAACTAAGATATAACTTTGCTCTCCCTCTAATTGAACCTCTTGTTGAGAAAAGCCGTGCAAGGAGGATGTAATTTCTGTGTTGTTTTGTTTTAACTGTGTATAAATTGTCCGGACTTGGGTGCGAGCCTGATTGGCCTCCGCAGCTTGCGCAGACTGCTGTTGGTATAAACTGGTCAAAGATTGCTTTGCTGCAATCAATAGCTGTCGCCGACGTTCAAATTCTACTTTGCTCACGAATCCTCGCTCAACGACTTCTGCCATTTGATCGAACAACTTTTGGTTAGAGGCAATCACTTCTTCCTGCAGTTGAATTTGAGTTTTTAAACTTTCAATTTGTTCTTCTGCTGCCAAAGCAACGCTCAATAGGCGGGCTTGTTCTGATGCGGCGTATTCCTCCGACAACTCAAGCTGCTGCTTTGCGAGTGTCTTGCGCAGCTGAAGCGCACCGATGGCGCGACCTTTAACTAACTCGCCCGATTCTGATCGGCGATCTAAACTTATGACTGCGAGGCGGGCGCCCTTCCTTACATATTTACCCTCATGCACATGGAGCTGTTCTACCACTCCGGGAAGCCCTGCTCCAATCTTCACAGAAGGGACATTAGTGACTAATATACCCGTAACCGTTTCAGTGCGGGCATAACTTGCAATTGAAATTCCGATGATTGCGATAGCAATGATTGCAAATAGGACTGTGACCATCACGCGTGTCGACAAGGGCTGTGTTAATACTACTTCCCCATGCAATCGGGCGTTACGATGGTCAAAGACCTCACTCCGAAATAGGGACATATTTAGCGCCTAAATTCATTTACGGACCCTAACGTCGTTTCAGCAACTGCGCTGACTTTCAAGCGAATAATTACTGGCACGATGCGGGGCGGCGCGTGTGCTATCTACTGGCCGATGCGTAATCGTCCGCCATTTACGTTACTGCGCTATTCGCCCGATGGTTAGGAAATCGCAGCAATTTCATTGCGGCATTGAAGAAACTGCGTCGGCTTACCACTTCCGAGACGCTGCGGCACTTCGGTTTTCATTTTACAGGGCGAAACATCCAACAAGTTTATTGACGATTTGCAAGATTACCTGGGCGCGACGGTAGCGTCGGTGAACCGGCTTTTACGAGGTGGTAAACAAAATGGTGCATTTGAAGCGGGAAGATGCACTAAGCGCGAGGGCTTGGCAGACCGCAGCAAAGTCTGACCACAAGCGCGACTGCTTCAATCCCACGCTAGCTTACCGACAGCCAGCTTGGACATCCTTGGCGTCGTAGCGACCGCACTTACCTTGCGCAGTGCAATAGACGATCCTGCCTGCTTCCGCCGGTCACGCAATGTCGCTGCCTACTTCGGCCTTATGTCGAACCGATGGCAATCAGGAACATCGATCGATGTGAAGGGCCGATCAGCAAAGCGGGTGATCCAAATTTGCGCCGTGCGCTCTACGAAGCGGCAACAGCGATGCTTGCCCGGTTCAAAGTCCGCGACACGATCAAGGCATGGGGACTGATGCTTGCGAAGACTAAGTGTCATGCCAAAGCGTGTTGCGGTTGCCATAAGCTTGTAATCGTGATGCACGCGATGTGGCGCGACGGCACCTTTTATGTCGGCGATCCGGATGCGTCGAAGCAGGAGACCGACAGCTGGAATGCCGCTAAGGTGCAAAGGCTGAGCTATGCGAAATCATAATGACAGCCAGTTTAATGGCAGCGGTTGACGGCCTGAGAGCTTAAGGAGGTCCGCGAAAGCGGCGAAGGAATGATACAGACCCGGAAGACGGGAAGCACGATATCTTGACTGTGGCGGCGCTATGCGGACCACGCTCGATTGCCTGTGACGATGCCCCGTAAATCCGATAGCGACATGTGCTGCGGCGGTTTGATGCAGCCAGCAAACACCGCTGACGAGCACGAAAGATTGTACGGCGTGCCAAACCTTCAATGCTTCGCAATACTTCGCAGAACAGCGACCGATAGTGAACGTTTTACTATGATGGAAAGGAAACGACGATGACGAATACTCGAAAGAAAGCTGGCCCAATTAAGATGGCAAGATAAAAGCAGCGCCATACAGTGGTGCTTATGTGCTTGGAGTAGAGAGACAATTTTGTATGGCACCGGAAAGAGCCTGCCATACGGAAAGTCCAAGAGGCGCGGAAATCTGGGCCAAATCTGTATGGCGCAAACTAAATTGGTCTATGGTCTGGTGCCGATCTAAAATTGTCGTTGTCGCACATTCTCGGTAAGGGTGCGCAATGGATTTCATTCAGATCGACGCTGATCCGGCTCGGCATATTGTGCGGCTGCCCGATCTCGACGTAAAGGTTCGAAGAATATTTCCGTTGGGTCGCTTTCTAGAGTTGCTGCAATCCAAACAACTCGGCCTCGTTACTCCTCATATCTGGGATGATCCGCGCGAAGACCCCGCGAATTTATGTATGCTCGACGGTAGAATGCTTGAACCACCGAAAGGCCAGCAGGCGCTCTCCGCTTATCTCGCACCTGTATGGGCACAGTGCTGGTCGCTTAATCCAGGATCCGACACCCTGCTCCGGGCCTATTCGACGGTAAGCATCGATCCCGATACCCAACGTAATCGTGCCCGCGACAATGAAGGTGTCATTGTAACGACGACCGTTCGGCATTTGCTTTCAGCGGCGGAAGGATGGCACGCGGATGGCGCGGACAGCCATTTTGTAATCGGCCGGGTTGAATACATGGAAGACCGCGAAATCGGGCAGCGTATCGTCAACGCTTGCAACACCGAACCACATGGCCCCACATTTTTTGGAACGGTACAAGGACGCGCGGAATCGCTTTTGTGGAAAAGATCATATTTTGAGCACGAACAGGAAGTTCGCCTCATGCTCATTGCGAGGTCATGGCCTAAAAACGAAGCTGTGCCCAAAGTTCGCAGTGTTCGAACTGATCCGAACAAAATTTTCCTCAACATTGCCTTTGATCCCAGACTGGTTCCGTTCGAGCGGATTGATCGGGAAGCCGAATGCCGTGCGGCGGGTTTTACCGGTGAAATTCGATTAGATGACAACTATCAGAAGGTATTGCACCTATTGGAAATGCGTCGTGAATGGCCGGAGCCGTAACACGTATTTCGAAAAAAATTCGGTCGATCATTCAACTGGCCTTCCAACGCTGGTATCGATCCTCCGCATTATGGATTGCAGTAAGTCGCGGTTTGGTTTTTATGCTGCCAATTTTGTCAGCAATCTTTGCTAGTTCATCAGCAGCTTTCGGTTTCCAGCCTTCGCGCGCCGCCCAGTTCTTAACTTTTGCCGCGTCTATCTGATGCCCCTTCGCCCGAAGAATGCGGAATGCGTCTTTTGCCCATTCCTTTTCATGTGGCCGGATCACAGAATGCGACAGGTTCATCGTTAAGGTTATGGATTTCAGTGCGGCTTCCACAATCGGATCATCGATAATTTTCGCCGGTAGCTGCTGCTCTTCCCCATGAATAATTGGCGACCATCGTTGACACCATTGATCGATTTCATTCGGTATCCATGGGACTGCCACGACTCCTACAAAGTCTCTCTTACCATCGACAAAATCGAGCAATTTCTCATCTGCATAGTAAACAATTACTATCGATCTTCCGGATGAATATCGCAAAGTGGATAGCGTGCCGTGGAGCAGCTTTGCACCAGAAGGAAGTGCAACCGGTCGATTTGCAAGCAAAGCTTTTGTAACGCTGGCCCCCAGATTATCGCTTAGAGATGTGTTATTCAGCTGCCCTTTGGTATGTGTCAGGAGCAGGATTTCTTGGGTCTTCAAAATTTTGGCGAGTTCCTGCGCATATCCTAACGCCAGTCCTACAGCTTCGGCATCATCGACTTCTGCCGGGACAACGACACGGACAATCTTAGACATCAATACACTTTCGCAATATCGCAGGAAGCAGGCCGTAGTATAAACGGTGTGTGGCAAAGCCAGCGACTTATGCCATATTGGAGCGAGACATCAAACAGAGAGCGGAATAAAATTGCGGTTTTCCCTGGTATAGAACTAAGCAAGAACATATGTTGGTAGCAGAGGGGCAGCCGTGAAGAAGATCGGAAACAGCGATATTATTGGACAAAGAGGCATGGCGCATATCGAAGGCGTCATTCTCTCTATGGGCTTTATGTTTTATCCGACCGGAGGCGTAGAGGCCGGTATAGACGGGTTTGTTGAACTTCGAGACGTCGAGACAAGTGAAGTCGGCAATTTACTGATACAGGTGCAGGGCAAAGCAACCGAAAGGGAGCGGCTACCTGGCGAGACAGAAACGGTTTTTGATTGGCCCTGTTCAGATGCTGACATCGCTTACTGGACACAGGGCACTGCTCCTGTCCTTTTGGTGGTGGTACATCTCAAAACTGGGAAAGCTTACTGGAAATCAATCAATGAATGGTTTGCCGACCCGGAACGGATGAAAAGCCGAAAAGTTGAATTCAACAAAATTGAAGATGAATTCACGGCAGAAGCGAAGGCTGCCATCACAGCAGTGGCAGTTTCTGTGCGCCCCGGAGCATCAAGCCCCAGTGTGCGCATTCACGAAAAGCTTCTCACGAACCTAGTGGGCGTTAATTTTGCACCCAAATTGTACTGGGCCCCCACCAACCACGCCTCTGACAAATCCTTTGGCGCAGCCTTGCGACAATTAGATGCACGAGTTGGTTCTGAATGGATCGTAAGATCTAAGTCAGTTCTTTCCTTTCACGACCTAGACCAATGGCCATGGAACGAACTCTGCGAAGCTGAGGCACTGGAAGAATTCGACGTCGATGAGTGGTCAGAAAGCGATGACGAAGATAGACAAAGGGATTTCGTTGCACTTCTAAACCGGGCGATTGGGGAGTTTGTCCGACCTACGCTCTATCATGATCGAAGCACTGGTTTCTTTTACTTCCCCAAACCACGCGCTCGCGATGCTCTCAATTTTGCCTATCGAAGCCTCCATAATACGACAACCCGTCGCGTTGTAGGTCATTACGGGAAAAAGAAGGCCGATCCATCAAAGCCAGCTTATTTTCGCCACTCGGCTTTCGGGCATCGTTTCGTGAGACTCGGAGATGCATGGTTTGTAGAGATCACGCCAACCTATCATTTTACTCATAATGGCAGGGACGATGATAAATGGGCTGGCGAGCGTTTAAAGAAAATCAAAGAGCTTGAAAACAATGCTGCGGTTATGGGACAGTTCGTGATGTGGCGAGATTTTTTCATTACGCAAGGAGCGGGCGATTTGCTCGATGACCGTTACCAGTTTCTTTCATTCTTCGAGATCGAGCACTTTGAGGTAGACGTTGGCATTCCAGACAAGCTTTGGAAGGCACAGGAGGCTGATCCATCGTCACCACTTTTTGAACTGGTAATGCCGAGCGGTAGCGAGGAGCTGACCGCTTGAAACTGAGCCACCTCAAAGAACCGTCGTTGGAATTTGGTGGAGCATTCCGCCATCCTGATATCCGTTTCGGTATTATGGATTATGGTCCGTTTGATGTCGGCATGGAAGGGGCGCCGAAACGGATCAGGCTAGGAATTGTCGGGAGTGCGGAGACCGTGGAGGGGACGGCGCGCTGGATCGATTCATGCGCTTCAGGATTTCCTGCCAAGGAGAGTCGGCAGCCTAATCTCTTCCCTCCATTTCCTGGCGTCGGGTCCGAAGAAACTTTTCGATGCGAATTCGTCACATCTGACGAACTACAGGCGATCCTTCCGCCACGGGAGGTTGCGCGGCTAGCTGCTATACCCGGTCAGCGGGAGATGACGCGGGCGGTAGTACAAAGCATAGCGGATGAGATCGCAGTTTTGTCGGAACGGTCGGTAAAACCCGACGTCGTGTTGATTGCTCTCCCAATTGAAATCATCGAACGCACCTACAACTCGCGAGATGTAAACAGCGCGGAAGGCGATAACGATTTAGAACAAGGCGGCGACTTAAACTTTCGAGGCATGTTAAAAGCAGCTTGCATGCGTCTCAGAATTCCAATTCAACTTTTATGGCCATCAACCTTTGACCCAAGCTTTAAGATTCCACGGAAACTCAAGGAAGCAAGCGACAGACGTTCGCAGGATCGAGCAACCATTGCTTGGAATCTGCTTACCGCCATCTACTACAAAGCTGGAGGCCTGCCGTGGAGACTCGCTCGTGATGCACGGCAATTGCGAACATCTTTTGTCGGGCTGAGCTTCTATCGATCACCAGACGGCGAACACGTACACACAAGTACAGCTCAGATGTTCGACGAGAGGGGGGAAGGTTTAATTCTCCGAGGCGGTCGTATGGTCGAAAGCGAGGAAGATCGAAGACCGCACCTCACAGATGAAGATGCATATTCGCTTCTTCGAGATTCTCTTGGCGTATTTCGAGCGCAGCACGGACACTTGCCGGCCCGAGTAGTGCTGCACAAAACCTCCCGGTTTGATAGAAACGAATTGGAGGGATTTCATAAAGCGATTGATGAACGCGACATTGATTATGCCGACTTCGTCTGGATTCAGAAATCGATGACGCGGCTTTATCGGATGGGGGCTTATCCACCGCTCCGTGGCAGTTTGTTGCGTTTTGATAGAGATCAGGCGCTTCTGTACACTCGGGGTAGCGTTGAGTTTTTCAGGACCTATCCAGGTATGTACGTTCCCCGGCCACTTATGCTCCGATGCCAAGCCTTGGGGCAGCCACTACAACATGTTGCCGAAGAGACATTGGCGCTAACAAAAATGAATTGGAATAACACGCAGTTTGATAATGGTTTGCCCATTACCATCGCCGCTGCCCGCCAAGTAGGCGATGTTCTGAAGTATGTCGGTGAAGATCAGGAGATCGCACCTAGGTACAGCTTCTACATGTAAAGATTGGATAAATTGAGATCGGCGGAGCAAATTAGCTTATCGATTTAGACCCCTCCAGCTTACGCGGAGTTTCCAAACACTCCATACCCCAAATTTGTATATCCAAGTTTTTTGCCAGTTTGACACTACTCAGCGATAAGCATGCTACCCGCTACCCGCTACCCGCTACCCGCTACCCGCTACCCGCCATAGCAATTATGGCTACTGTAGCGAAGAAACGTCATGTGGCGTGCGCGCTTGGCATGCGCGATAAGGATAGTCGGTGACGGGCCGGTAGCTCCCCCCTTAGCTCTCCCCCGGCCCGTCATCACCCCAAAGGCTTGGAACGTAGCCGATGCCAGCAAGAACCATAGAATCAATCAACAATACTGCCCCTCGCCATCTCGGGATCGAACCGATCAGCATGCGCGTTAATGACGCCTGTCGCTTCACCGGGATTAGCCGCAGCACGCTTTACCTGCTTATTGCCAGTGGCGATGTCGAGATCATCAAGCTGGGAGCCACTACATTAGTGGTGACGGAGAGCCTTAGGCGCTTCGTCAACAAAAAGCGTCGCCGCATCTCCTGAAATATCAGGCCCGGCAAACGACATCGTAGTTTAGAAAACTTCAGCGTACGTCTGGACAAGATTCCGCGTTTCGCGCATAATGCAAGGACACCGGTTTTGACCATTGGCAGATGCGCGTGGGAACAGGTGTGGTAACCGGAAGTTGAATTGACAAACTTGCAAGTCATTACAAATACTTGGAAATTGTTTACTGAAACCTCCGTCTCCGCCACGCAGTCAAGTATTTGTAATATAACAATAATTTGCCAAAAAATCGGCGCAAATCTGCGCCATTTCGGCGGCCAAGCCCATCTTGGAAACGGGCGTTTTAAGACGGTAGCGGAGCGATTGCGCTCCGTGTCTCTGACGCGGTTGGCTTCGGTTGAGTTTGGAGACAACGAACTATTTGCCGTCCGCAAAACTCAAACATCTTCTGAGCGATCATCTTGCCGATGCCGCGCGACCCACCAGTGACAAGCGCCGTTCGTCCTTCCGGCGAGAAAGACCGGCCATCGCTACATGGCCTCTTCCCGCCAAGACAGGAGCAGTTACGAGGCAGGCGCATCTGCCGGGAACACCGCATCGGCAAAAGCTTGGGTCATCGCGCCATACGGACCCTTTAGCGCGGCCATGAGTGGGCTGTCGTCGGTGCATTCGAACACCGATTTGGCGTGGGTGAATTGGAAAAAGCCTTCCGGCCCCGAATGGCATCCCATGCCGCTCGCGCCGATGCCGCCAAAGGGCAAAGCGGGTTCTGCTCCTTGCAGACCGAAGACGTTAATGCCGATGCCACCCGCAATGACGCGGGTCTGGAAGGCTTCGGCAAGATCGCGCTCGCGCCCGACGAAATAGGCGGCGAGCGGTCGGTCATGGCCGTTTATGTAATCGATAGCTTCGTCGAACCGGCGATAAGGCTTCACTGCAGTAACGGGACCGAAAATCTCGTCGGTCATCACGCCCAGCGTCTCAGGCGGATCGATCACCAGCATCATAGGAATCTGGAGCCGGTCGGGATCGGGTGCGTCACCATTGAGCGAGATAATTTCGCACCCAGCAGCCCGCGCTTCGTCAATATAGCCCATAATGCGCTCGTAGTGTCGGCGGTTGATCGTGCCTGTCGCGTCCGGATGGCCGACATAGCTTGGATACATCCCCGACCAGGTCGATTTCGCCAGCGCAACCCATTCGTCGAGCCGCGCTTCGGGCACAAAGGCATAGTCGGGCGAGGTGCAGACCTGCCCACCTTTGAAAACGCGGTTGTAGAGGAAGCGCTCGACCAGTTCCGCGCTCACGCCTTCGTCCGAAAAGACGGTCGGGTTCTTGCCGCCGAGTTCGAGCGTCACAGGGGTCATCTGTTCCGCCGCCGCGCGCAGCACATTGCGACCGATCTTGCCGCCGCCGGTAAAGCAGAGATGGTCCCACGGCAATGTACAGAAATATTCGGCGAAATCGATGTCCTCGCCGCACACGACGGCAAGCTCGCTGTCATCGAACGCCTCGGCAATCGCCTGCCGCAACAGCTCGCTTGTTGCCGGGGTTTGTTCCGACGCTTTGACGATAACGCGATTGCCGGCGGCGATCATGTCATTGACCATCACCAGAGCGCATTCGATCGGGAAGTTCCACGGTGCGAGATTGCCGATTACGCCCTTGGGCTGGCGAATGACGCGCGCGGTCGAGCCGCCATGCACCATCGCGTTCAAAGCCCGTTCCGAAGGCTGCATCCAGTCAGCGAGCTGCGCCTGGATATGACGGTTTCGCCCCAGCACACCGCCGGTTTCGAACAGGTCGGTGACCATTGGCGAGTGCGATCCGAAATCGCTCGCTACACTCTCCTGAAAGCCTTTGCGGTGGCGCATCATCGCGCCCTCCAGTCGCCGGAGCCGGTCGAGCCTTTCTTCGAGGGTTGGCATGGAGTTGCGGCTGAAGGCGGCTTTCTGGCGTGCGAACAGCTGGTCGATTTCTTGCGTCGTCGTGGTCATCTTGCTTGCTCCTGAAAGGCGGGTGTAAAGGGATAGCTTTCAAGCACGTCGGCAATCGCGGCGGTTATCGTCGCGAAGTCGTCTGCATTGTGCGCGAACGAGAAATAGATGTGGTTCGAGGTCGGCAGGCTCAGCAGCACACCGCGATTGATGAGCGCCAGATAGAAGAGCTCGAGCAGCAAGGTGCCGAGATTGGCATAACGCTCGAAGCTTGCCGGGGCGTCTGAGATGAAGAGCTGCATCATCGATCCCAGCCGGTTGATGTGGAGCGGAATGCCGTGCGCGGCAAAGGCGGCGCGCATCGCGTCGGCGCATTCGCGCGCCTGCGTGTCGAGCGCCGCATAGGCACCAGCGGCATCGAGGCGGCGATATTCGGTCATAGCGCCGCACGCTGCTGCCAGCGCCGCCGTGCCGTCATTACCCGTCCCCGATTGAAAGGCGCGCGGGGTGCCTTCGGGGGCTAGCGGGTCGGTGACTGCCATGATGTCCACACGCCCAACCACTGCGCCAAGCTTTTCGCCCGCCGCCAGCGCCTTGGCATAGGTCGCGAGATCGGGCGTGACACCATAATGGCCTTGTGCCCCGGTCAGCCCTAGCCGGAAGCCAGTGATGACTTCGTCGAAGATCAGGACGATACCGCGTATTTCGGTTTCCCGTCGCACAGCCTTAAGGAATTCCGCCGACGCCCCCCATAATCCACCGGAATGCATCGCGGGATCGAGCAGGACGGCGGCGATATCGTCCTGCCCATGGAGCAGTGCCATAAAGGCGGCAATATCGTTGAACGGCAGCAACAGCATGTCGCCATGCGTCGATGCGGGCACGCCCGCGCCGAACGCCGACGGCTCGGTCGCAAGCCCGACCAGGAAGGGATCGGACTGGCCGTGATAATGGCCGAAGAACTTCACCAGCTTGTTGCGCCCGGTGAAGGCGCGGGCATAGCGAACGGCGGACAGCACCGCCTCCGTCCCGCTGTTGAGGAAGCGGACGCGCTCGGCGCAGGGGACTATTTCGGTCAGCAGCTCTGCACATTCTATCAGCAGCGCAGGGTTGAGCACCATCGATCCGGTGCCGCGATGCCGCTCTATCTCGCGTTCGACCGCCGCCGGACGGTGCCCGAGCATCAGCGGGCCGTTGCACGAGAAGCAATCGATATAGGCATTGCCGTCGACATCGACTGTTCGCGAGCCCGATCCCGAAGCCATGTAGAGCGGATAGGGCGAGAAATAGCGGAGGTTGCCCGAAACACCGCCCGGCAACACTGCGCGGCCGCGTTCGAACAGCACAAGCGACCCCGGCGTGCGCGCCCGGTAGTCGGCGAAGACGCCTTCGCGCAGCCGGTCGAACGCGGTCATGCCGACCCGTCGCCGATTTGCACCAGCAACTTGCCCGTCGCCGACCCGTCGAACAACGCGCACAAGGCGTCAGGTGCGTGCTCAAGCCCGTCGATTATCGTCTCGCGAAACCGCAGGCGTCCGTCGCCGCGCCACGTGGTCATCTCCTCGACGAACAGGTCGAAGCTTTTGAGATAGTCCATGAAGGCGAAGCATTTGATCGTCAGGAAGCGATCGAGCACATATTCGAAATTGTCGATCCGCGCCCGCCCGTCGCCGTTATAGACGCTGATGAAACCAGCAATCAGCATCAGCGCGTTCATGTTCATCATCGGCAGGCAGGCCGAGAAATGCTCGGGGCTGGCATTTTCGAGCAGCAGGTCGATCCCGTCCGGGCAGGCCGCGTGGAGCGCAGCGGCGAAATCCGGCGCCTTGTAATCGAGCGCCGCATCGACGCCGATTTCGTCCGCCAGCCAGCGTCGCTTTTCCGCGTCGCCCGCCGAAGTCACCACCCGCATCCCGTGCAGCTTCGCGATCTGGCAGGCGACCGAGCCGACCGTACCCGCGCCGCTGGAAACCACTATCGTCTGCCCTGCGCGCATCGTCGCCGCGCAGCGCAATGCGAAATAGCCTGTCTGGCTGGCGATGCCGAGAAGCCCGAGATAATCGCTTGCATCGATCCCGTTGCCGACGCGCCGCTTGGCGATGGCGGTATCGGACGAAATATAGGGAATGAAAGCATCGCCGCTGGAAATGAAGTGCGACTGCCAGCCCGACATGCTTTCGACGATGTCGCCGGGCTCGAAACCGGTGTTCCGCGACGCAATGACGCGGCCGATGCTGGGTCCGTTGAGCGGCCCGCCTATCGGCCATGGCGGCAAGTCTTTCGCCTCTGCGTCCATGCATCGACGCATATAGGGGTCGACCGACATATAGAGATTCTCGACCAGAACCTCGCCGTCATTGAGCGGCGGAAGCCCGACCTTGACGATCCGGAAATGGTCGGGACGCGCTTGCCCCTCTGGCCGCACCACCAACTGCACCTGGCGACAGGCGGTCGGCCCTACCATGCAAAGGGAAGCGGCTGGGTCGTGCTCGGCTGGAACGAGAATTCGTCGTGCACGACGCGAACACGGGTGGCCAGCGCGCGTAGAGGCGCGTTGCCAAACAGGTCAGCTTCGCGTGCGGCCAGTCCGGCGAAGTCCGGTTCCTCGAAAAAGGCATTGGCCGTCGCGGGATCGTCGAACCAAAGCTCGAACACGACATCGATATTCGCGCCTTCCATGCCTTCGAGCGGCAGCGGCTCGCGGATTTTGTGGCTGAGCACGAACTGGATCAGATGGCGGCGCAGCGCGGGTGTAGCGAAAAGATGGCGCGCATGCGCGCTGGCGGCGGCGTGAAAGGCGTCGTAATCGACACCTGCCGGACGGCGGCCAAGCACGTAGACTTTGGTTTTCAGATTCTCGACCAGATCGGGATCGGCCTTGTAAAGGCGCTCTTCCTTGGCGATGATAAGTTCCGCCGAACCATCCTGCGCTATGAAGCGCGGTTCGTCCGGCTGGATCAGATCGGAGTAAAGCGGATTGCCCAGCCAGTTGCCCACCTCCGACAGCCTGTTCACCCAGACTTCGGCCGCGCCCTCCGCACGCGCCATCTGTTCGTAACGGGAGGGCAGTTTTACGGGATGGCCGGGATATTTGTGCGTGCTGTTATATTTGCGCATGAACTGCGAAAAGGCCGTCACATGCATGGCTTGCGGTGAATGATGCTTTTGCCAGTAGAGGTGAAATGCGCGCGGCGACATGCCTGCAATCGGTGCCGGAAATTCGAAGAATTTGACGATACCCTCATGCGTTTTCCAAGGCTCTGCCTCGACCAATTCGGGATCGACCCATGGACCGGGATTGATATGTGCCAAGGCCAAGCCTTTCTTTGTGCGGGTTCGTTCAGAAGCGGAACGAAACCGAAGCTCCGAACTCGCGCGGGCGGCCGAACTGGTTTTCGACGAGGCCGAAGAACCCGGCGAGATCGAACGCCAGCGTCCGGTATTTCCTGTCGCCCAGATTGTTGACGAAGGCGGAGATGGTCACCTTGTCGGACGGCAGCGTGTAGCTGATCCGCGCATTGGCGATGACATAGCCGTCCTCGTCGAGCACGGCCGCGTTGCTGAGCCCCAGCCATTGACTGCCGGTGTAGCTGGCGTTCGCCTGCGCCGCGAGCGTGCCGCCGCCCACGGTCCATTCCTGCCGGATCAGGCCGGTCAGATGGACGGAGGGCGCATAGGCCACTTCGCGATCGAGGATGACGCCGCCGACATTGACGTCCTCGACCCTGGTGTCGAGCAACGAGGCACCGAGGACGATGTCCATCCCCTGCCAGGGGCTGACAAACAGCTCCGCATCGACTCCATAGATGCGGGCATCGTTGTTGGTGATGATCTGGGTGATGCCCGCAAGGTTGAGCGCCTGATAATCCTTATAGTCGTAATAGAAGGCGGCGATGTTGAAACGGCCCTTGCCATCGGCGAAGGTCGATTTGACGCCAAGTTCGAAGGCGTTGAGCGTTTCGTCGTCGAATTTGAAGGCATTATCAGCGCCCGGCGCGGGATCGAACGTCGCCGGGTCGATGAACAATGCGGAGCCCGATGGATCGAGCGGCGCGTTATAGCCGAAGCCCTTCACGCCGCGGTTATAGGACAGGTAGACCAGCAGATCGTCGTTCGGCTTGTAGTCGAGTTGCGCGCGGGCGGCGTAGATCGACTGGCTGTCCTTGTCCGCGAAATCGATCAGATTGGGCGATCCGCTCGCGCCGAACGGGATCTTTCCCGGCACGCCGTCGATGGCGAAGTAATTCTCATAGGTCTGGCTTTTGCGGTCGTGAATCCAGCGGGCACCGACGGTTGCGGTCAGCACGTCCGAAAGATCGTATTCGAGCTGGCCGAACAGCGAATAGCTGTCGGTGTTCACGGCGTAGAGCGCGACCTGTTCATCGACGCCGAAGCCGAGATCGGAGATGAGGCCGCGCTGGTCGTAATCACCGCGCACCCGCAGATAATAGCCGCCGATAGTCCAGCGCAGATCGTCGCCGGTCTGCGACAGGCGCAGCTCTTGCGAGAATTGCCGTTGATCGGCGCGCCCAGCAAAGTGGAAAAATTCGCCCGACTGGATGTCGGAATCTTCGCGGAAGAAGACGTCGAGTTCGGAATAGTCGGTGACGCTGTGCAGCGTTACGGTCCCGATATCCCATTTCAGCGTCGCGCTCGCGCCCCAGCTATCGACCTCATTGGTGCTGACATCGTCGATGCCGACCGTGAACGGCCCGTCATCCGGTTCGCTAAAGCCGAAATTGTCGGCAGCCCCGGGCGTCAGGTCGAACTCGCCGGTGCCGCCGAAGCCGGTGGGGGTTGCGACGCGATGGTCGTAAGGTGTTCCGGTGTTGCGGCGCTTGCCGCCGCGCAGGTTGAACAGGACGCTCAGATCGTCGTTCGGCTCGACCAGCAACTGCATGCGTCCGCCATATTCCTCGCGGTCCCACAGATCGCGACCGGTGCGATTTTCGGCGATATCGTCATGGAAATCGCCGATTGCGGACAGGCGGATCGCGGCCTTGCCGGACAATGGAACGTTGACCGCACCTTCGACCTTCACACGGTCGAAAGAGCCATAGCTGGCTTCGACATATCCTCCGGTGTCGAAGGTGGGGCGCTTGGTGAGGAAATGCACCAGCCCGCCGGTAGCGTTGCGGCCGAATAAAGTCCCTTGCGGTCCGCGCAGCACCTCCACCCGCTCGATGTCGAATAGCTGGAACTGCGCCCCGGTCTGGTTGGCCTGATAGACTTCATCGACATAAAGCGCGACGGGCGCTTCCTGGCTGAAGCCGAAATCGGTCTGGGTCACGCCGCGTATCGAATAGCTTGCAGTCGCGCCGCTGTTGCTCTGGGCGATCTGGACGCCGGGTGTGATCTGGACGATCTGGCTCGAATCCGCGATGCCGACATCGCGCAGCTGATCGCCGCTGAACGCCGATACCGCAATACCGACATCCTGGATGCTCCGCTGGTTGCGCGTGGCGGTGACGACGATTTCGCTGGTGAGCGATGAGTCTTCCGCGGCTTCAGCTGGTGTATCCTGCGCAAATGCCGGGCTGCCCGCGAACATGAATGCGACAAGGCTCGCACCGGTTAGAAATCTGGTCACCTTTGCTTCTCCTCCCAAGGTCATTTGCCGGCCCGCTTCTCTCCGCAGCTCAGCCGAAATCGGATGCGGAATAGGTCTTGAGGACCTTGCCGTAGGGCAGGTCGGCGGTGAACCGCGCATGGACGCCTGCATGTATCTCGAGCACCGGGATGTTGACGTCCGATGGAACCGCCATGGCGATGGTCGCCGGGCCGGTGAATACCTCTGCCTTGCCGTCGGTGCCGACATAAGGTTCCGCCTTGAAGGTGACCGAAGTGAGTTGTGCCAGCGCCGGCGCAACCCCGCCCGCCACATCGGGGATGACCTTGAGGCAGATGAGCGGTATCGGCGCGAGGATTTCACCGCCCGCATTCGCCTGCGTCTGCACAACGGCACGCAAAGCGCGGTCGTCGGGCCGGATATCCATGACCGCCTCGACTTCGCCATTGTCGTGCTTGCGGATTTCGAACCGGCGGCAGCGCTTCTTGCCGAAGCCCCAGATTTCGCGCCCGAGGATCTGGCTGTTCTCGCCCGTCACATATACCCCAGGCACATAGGCGTGCGGTTCGCCGTCCCACAGGCACATGATGCCCAGATAAACCTCGCCATAACCACCGATCGTCGTCCAGTGGTTCTGCTCCATCACCATGAAAGCCGTGGCAGGCTCCATCAGCTCCAGTTCGGCGGGCATCAGCGCGAGCGCCGCCGCTTCGTCGGTGGCGAACTGGACCATGACCATTTCGGTATCGCGATAATAGTAGGGTGGGCGATGAGCGAGCGGACTATGCGCGGGCATGATGGCGCCCCAGTCCGCTGGCATCAATGTTCCGCGCTTGCCCATATGCCTTCCTCCCGATCAGCATCGAATCATCATTGTGGAGTTTTTAGGCCAATGTAATGTTTTTGTCAACTGGCCTAAAATGCGCTATTGGCCGGTCTCGTCAGGAGAACAGGTCGATGGTTGGGAAGCGGAAAGAAACCTCAAATGGTAGCCAGGAGAGGCCAGCACGGGCAAAGGGCCGCGAACGGCGTCGCCAGATCGTGGAAACCGCAAAAAAGCGTCTGCTCGCGTCCGGCGTCGATGGTCTGGTGCTGCGCGACATCGCCGAGGAACTCGGCATCACGCACGGCAACTTGCAATATTATTTCGGCACCAAGGCAAGCTTGATCGAAGCCATTTTCGACGAGGAGATCGTCAAATACACCGACACCATGAAAATCGCACTGGGCGCGACCTCGACCCAGCAGGGGCGTCTAGCGGCTTTTCTCGATTCAGCCATTGATTTATTGGCGATCGACGAGGTCCGGCTTTGGCACATATTGTTCGGTATCGCGCACCAGAATCCCGAGCTCGCGATGATCCTCAAGCGCGAGAACGAACGCTACGAGATGACACTTGCCGACGAACTCGGGCGCATCGTTCCCGTCATGTCGCAGGAGCGGCGCATTCATGTCGCACGCATGATCCGCATGCTGATCGACGGTCTGGGCATCACGGTGATCTACGAGCGCCCCGATAGCCCGCAAATGACCGCGATGAAGGGCGAACTGAAAGCCATGTTGAACTCCATGCTTCGCGTCGAATAGAATTCCTGCTCTCGAATTAGGCCAAGGCGGCGCGAATGACGAGTTCATCGCGTGCCTTTGCAGTGCTATTGACATAATAGGCCGATGGCCTACTAAAGCGATATCAATGATTCGGGAGAGAGATCATGGCGATCGAAAAATGCGCAGGCCGGGCGGCACGTTATCCGGCAGGCGACTGCACCCCGGTTTTCGACCATATAGCGGTTTGGGCTGCCGACACCGAGGCCAGCGCCAAATTCCTGACCGAAGTTATGGGCTGGAAGCGTCACCCCACCGTGATTCGCGTGAGCGACGAGGAAAAAACGACCGGTGGCATGATCGGCACCTTCTTTGACGCGCCCGGTCTGTGGATCGAGCTGATCGAGCCGACGACCCCCGGCCCGGGCCAGGATATTCTCGATGCGCTCGGCGACGGGGCCCTGGTCGAGATCAACTTCGATGTCGGCGATTCCTATGGCCTGGCGCTCCAAAAGCTTGCCGACCGGGGAGTCAAGATGCTGAGCATGGACGGCTCGCCGCTGCGCGACGGTGGCACCATTGACGAGGGCGTTTTCGACGACGGAGAAATCCAGAACGCCGGGCAACGGATCGCCTATTTCCCGACCGGGCTGACGCACGGCACCACCGTCGAATATTATGAAGTGCTATCCGACGACGACGGTTCGCTCATTCACGAACGCGATCGTGTCTGGAAGGATGAAACGCGGGAACCGGGCACGCCGTATATCGACCATGTCTCTATTGTGACCGATGATGCCGAGCACGCCGCAGCCTTTTTTGCCGAGTATATGGGATTGCGGCCCAAACCGGGCACCATCGACGAGACCGGCGCGAAGATCGTCGTTATCGATGCTAACGGCGCGGACGACACTGCTTTATGGCTTCGGCTTGTGGAGCCCGCGCCTGGCACTCGCGCGGCCAAAATGCTCGAGGCCAGGGGGCCGGGCCACCTCATGGAGCTTGGAGTCGTGGTCGATGATATCGCCGTATTCCAGCGGCGCGCGGCGGCGCGGGGCATCACTCTTGTCGATGAACGTGGAGCATCCTGGGGGGGCACCGATACCGCTGCACTCGAGGCTTACTTGCGTCCGGAAGACAGTTGCGGGATACCAATTCGTTTGGTTGTTGCGCCCTCGTCACCTGTTCAATGAGGTAAGGCTGCATTCGCCGGAAGATACGCGGGTCAGTCTCCGCTAACATCCGGCCTGCCCAACCAGTCGCTGGCATTAATGCGCCACGCTGTCGACCGCTTGCCGACCGATCCGACGGCATTCGCCATCACCATCTGGCCCGCAGCGGTGCAGGGCGAGCATGATTTCGTCCGCGCGCTTGTGCGCGGCTACTGGCGCGTCCGTTTTCCCGATGGCGCGCTCGACCGTAAACTTGCAGTTCCTTCAGATCGACCGGCTATGGCCACCGGGCTGACGCAATTCTAGCGCGTATGTTGCAACTCAGATAAAATAGTACGAAAAATACTATCGAATTTGGCCATTCTCGTTGCTGAAGCGATGTCGACATGACTAACAACAGCTTATCATTCTGAATATCGCTACAAAATGTCGCCAGCAGATTATCAGAAAATAATAGACCGACTCGTACTATTATGATATTGGGCGCATATGCGGTTGATAGATCGAAGCGCTGAAATTCCGGTCCGATATCAGAAATCGGTGAATGGTCGCAGCCTGAAGACCGTGCCGGGAATGTTCGATGCCACGATGGCGACCATTCGCTATGTCCTGGACCAGCCAGCGTCCAATGCATGCGGCGAGCTCCTGCGAAACGGCGAAGGGCTTTTTGAGGCTGACAATCCGCTTTTCCGGATGCCGGCCGATTCTTTCTGGGTCGAGCTGTTCGAGGAACATGCCCCTGGATATCATGGTCCGAACAGGCGATTGGGATATCTTGTGCAGTCGGAGCCGGATGGCCGGTCCGGTGTGATACTTCCCTTTCACGAAACCAACGAAGGTCTGAGACGCCAGTCGCCTTGCACAATTCTTTTCGATCTCGACAACAAGATGTCGGCAAGGCCCGGCATGCATCCGTTACGCCACGCAGAGATGCAGCATCTTCGCGATTTGCTCGATCACTGCCTGTTGTGTCCGGATGCAACAGGCATGAAAGAGCTTCGAAATCGATCGGAAAAGACATCGTCGGTGCTGGCTGAGCTTGCTCAGGGCACATGGTATGCGTTGCCCCTGCTGGTCGCGTTTACCGCGCTACTCAACAGTCCGCAGGTGGTCGAAATGCGTAATTCCGACTTGCTCCGGCTCAATCGCGAGCGGGTCAAGCGCGGTCGGGCGCCGCTCCTCGATCACGTCGAAGTACGCCTTTGTCTGGGCGGCGCGGCGGTGGTCGGCAACCAAGGCGGGCCGTTACGGACCGCACCGCGCCTCCATGTTGTCCGCGGCCATGTCGTGCGCCGCAACGGGAAGACATTCTGGCGCCAGGCTCATCTGCGCGGTGACAGCCAGAAGGCGATTATATCCAAAACGGTCCGCGTAACCGCAGGGCAAGCAGTTCGCTATGACGCAGCCTGCTATGTGAGAAGCGCGGCGCAACTTGTCTAGGAGCTGGAATATCGAAAAATAGAGTTCATCTTACCCCTACACGATGACTAATGGAGGATAACGTCCCGTGCGTTGACGGGTGCGGTGAAAACCGTATACCTACGCCATGCAAAGAAAGACCGAGCGTCAGCACCTTACCGAGTCCGAAGGGCGTGTCCTTTCGCTGATTGCAAGGCTCGATACTCCGACGACATACGCCATTTTTTCGGTTCTTGAATCTTCGCCAACTGCATCCATCCAGGCCAGTAAGGGCGCGATTTATCCGATCGTCGAGCGGTTGAAAGCAAGGCAGTTCATTACGGTTGAAAAGGTGCCGGACAGCGGGCGCGGCGCCGAAACGCTTTCGGTGACCGATGCGGGAATGGCGGCAATCAAAAAATGGGTCTGTGACCTTACTGAAGAGCACATTCTGCCTTATGATCCGCTTCGCATGCGTATCCCGGCATTGCAGTTTCTCTCTCCCGACGAGCAATTGGAATGGCTCGCAACAGCCAAGCGGCTGAATCAGCAAAAGGCCGATCAGGTCGATGCATACAAGTCAAAGGTCGAAATGGCTTTCGCTTCCATTACCCACGCTGCAGCATTCTCGGCGCTGGGGGCGCAGTCGAAATGGCTGGATAAGCTGTTGATCGAACTGGTCGAGCAAAAATCAGAGATAACGCCGACGCGACTCAAAAATGGCTGAGGGATAGACGAAGGAAGGCTGTTTTGCAGGTGCCAGCTCCAGCCGGAACTGGACGAACTCTTCCTGCCGCCCCCTGACAGAACTATGCTCCAACCTGCGACCATGTTCATTGAACCCAAGCCGCTTGAGGATGCGGATGCTCGCAATATTTGACGGCAGCGCAGCGGCATCGATCGTTGTTTCATCGAACAATGTTCGCACCTGTTTCACGATTGCGGTCACTGCTTCGGTGCCATAGCGCTGCCGCTGAAAGATATCGCCCACCCAGTAACCGATGTTGAGCGGGGAAAGGGGGTTGCTACCTTTCCCGACGCCCACCCAACCTATCAGATGAAGGTCCTCCTTCAGAAAGATGCCCCAGTCGATCCATCGCCCATGCACTGCTTCGCGCCGGCTGTCGCTTATGCGGTCACAGGCGTCGGTTACAGTCATATGGGTAGGCCAGGACGTCAGGTTGGCAGAAATCTTGGGTGACATCAGCGCTGCTGTCTCCGCCGCATCGCCCAGCTCTACCGGCCGGAGAAAAAGCCGGTCGGTGATGATCACATGCGGATCGAGCTTTACACAAGTTTGCGCCATTTAATTGCTAGTTTAATCGCTCGCGTTGCGCAAAGCTGCACATTGTCGACAAACGACGCAATCAAAGCTGCTAACCGACAGGGGTTGCTACCAATCGATTGTAATTATGTGGCCGCAGCGCGAACATCGCGTAGCGGCAAAATCCGGCGGTTCAGTGGCGGCGCATTCCCCAGGGGTCGAAGGGGGCGGAACGTATCCAACGTGTGCAGATCCATTTTTCGCCGTCGATCACGGGTAAACCGGCATGTGTGCTGTTCTGGTCCACACGATGATCACTGGTGAGATTCGCGAAGAATATCGCATCGCCAGTCGATCCCCGGATTGCTGTATCGATAGCCGGGAAATGCGTTTCGCCACCGCTGAATTCTTCGTTCAGGAAGACGATAAGCGTCTGTTCCCGCTGATTTGCTTCGCCGGGTAAACAGTCGTGATGAAGCCGATATTGCTGGCCGGGGGCATAACGCAAGACCGCAAGCGGTTCGCCCTGTTCGACCTTAGTGCCCGTCGCTGCGGCAATCCTCCGGTTCAGCGCCTCCACCACCAGGTCCATCTGGAGTGGCCCAAGTATAGCATCATCCGAAGTCCTGACGGGGTGGGCGACCGTCTTCCCACTCACAGGGTCGGCCACGACAGAAGGAACCATCAGCGGTTCGGCCAGCGTCCGGACATGCTTGCATTCATCGGGCGTCAACAAGCTGCGGACGATGGCCAGCCGTGGCGATCCGGACACATGCTTTACAGGCAGAAGGGTGGTTGGCATGCCGCAATGGTCCAGGCTCATCGCATCGAGCAGCCTCATCTGCTGCGCAGCCACCGGATCGGATATTGCTGCGCGCCTCATTATGCGCATTGCCTCAGCCCAGTCACTGGGACCGCCAGCACCGATCGCAACGAAAACAGCGTGGGTCAGGGCTGCGGGACGATGGCCTGCCCAGGCGGCCCTTTCGAACAGAGAGCGAGCGGCCCCGAAGTCGCGTCCGACAGGCTGACCGAATACCCGCCAGCGGCCAAGTTCGTAAAGGGCCGCCCCGTCGCCGTCATTGGCCGCTTCGGTGATGACGTTCACCGCCGCTGCCGTGTCACCCCAGCCTAGCAGCCGGTTTGCATGCGCTAGTGCTGACTTAGGCATGGTTTAGTCCTAAGCGACAAGGGCGGGCAGCTCTGCTACCCGCCCCCTTCGCCGCACGTCGCTGGGGATCAGAAGCGTGCCTTGAAACCGGCATAAAATTGCCGTCCGCGAACATCGTAAATGGCGCCGGTCGAATTCGCACTTCCGGGACGATCGCCCGCGCCGCCGCCGCCGCCTGCGCCGGCACCGGTGGCACCGAGTGGCGGAACGGTATTGAAGATGTTATCGACGCCCGCATAGAAATTCAGGTCGCGCCCTAGATTGCCGTTACCCTCGCTCCCGCCGATCTCCCACTCGAACCGCAGGTCGTGATAATAGATGGCCGGATATTTTGTGATGTCAGCAAAATCCAGATCCTGCGGAGGACGCCCCCCAAGGGCATTGTAATTTTCGTAGGCACCCACGACCATCGGGCCGATGTAGCGCATACGGTAACCGAGGGTGAAGTCGCCGATTGAAAGGTCCGCATCCAGACGGAATTCATCCTTTGGATCGCCAAGTTCACTCAGTATCCGGTTTTCGAAGGTGGGATCGCCGGGATTCAGGAAGTTGCTGATCTGAAAATTGTGCGTGTAGATCAGATTGGCATTGAACCGCACCGTGTCGGAGATATTTGTCCGGTAAGAGACTTGCGTATCGATACCACGGCGAATGAGCCGTGCGTAGTTGAGCGGGCCGTTGATCAGCGAATTTCCTTCGATTGCACCAGGCGCTTCGTTGAACGGGCCCACTCCAGGTCCGCGGAATCGCCGGAAGGAGTCGCAAAATACGTTGTTAAGCGACGCCTGATCGTAGCAGGAGTTCACGATCGTCTGCGCACCCGGGAAGGCTATGATGTCATTGACGGTAATGTCGTAATAATCGAGCGAAACCGACAGCCCGGGAATCCAGCGCGGCTGAATGACGGCACCGACAGTGTAGGAGTCCGAGGTTTCCGCATCGAGGTTTGGATTCGAGCCGGTGATGACCTGCAGCGAATAGGTTCCGGTCGGAATGTTGGCGATCAACGCCCCCAGATCGGCCTGACAGTTTGCTGCGCGGAACTGGGTTCCGGTTCCGATATTTGCCGGGTTGCACGGGTCGGAAAAGCCCGGCGCGAAGTTAGCTACATTGGAGCCACCGGTTTCGGTAAAATAAGGTGCCCGGACCGCGCGGCTGTAATTTCCCCGGAAACGGATATCTTGAACAGGTGCCCAGTCAACGCCCCCATTATAAGACCAGACCGTACCAACGCCGCCCTGATATTTCGCCACTCGGGCTGCACCCGACAGCGTGAGGTCATAGAAGAATGGCACATCCTTCAGGATAGGCAGGCGAAGTTCGGCAAAGGCCTCCTTGACGGTGAAGGCTGGCGGATCAAGGAAGAGCCCGCTTGGCCCAAGTACCACATTGTTGGTGTTCCCCGCCGTTCCTGCAAAATCATCCTGCTTCAGATAACCGTCTTCACGGCGATATTCTGCACCCAAGGCAAAGCTGGGGGCACCGCCCGGGAGGTTAAAGAAACCACCGGTGTCGCCTGCAACAAAACCCGACAGGACAAGTTGCTCGGTGTATCCCGCGTTTCTTGTGGTGACGTTGAAGTAATTGCGCGCTGCACTATTGTCAGCCGCACCGCCGAACGGGTTGAACGGAACGCAAGCGGCGATATCTGCGGCGAGACGAGCCAGCTGCGCAGCGTTGGCGCGTGTGCTGCCGCCGGTCTGGAAGGCACCGGTGTCGAAGCCGATAGCCGAGGCGGGGTCGAATTGCGCCCGACACTGAATTTGCCCGGTGACAGGGTTACGACCCGCGTCGAGCGACAAGGCAAGCCGCTGGTTATCGACAAAGCCGCGTGTTGTCGTTTTCTCTTCCATTCGACCGTAATTGGCCGAGAGTTCGTAGGTCCAGTCATCGTTGAATTGCCCACGTAATCCGCCGACAATCCGATAGGTTTCGCGCTGGAATTTTTCGTCGCGTATGCCTCCGGCAACTTCAGTTCTGCCAAGGCTGAAGCGGTAACTGCCATCGGCGATAGCAGCCTGCTGCGCTGGCGTCAGCGGGCCGCTATTCGCTGTGACCGTCGAGCAGGCTACGGTTAGGGACGAATTGCAACCCGAGGCAAGGAGCGCGTTGCGAATAGTAGTGCTCTGCGCTGTTGTCAGAAACGGGTTGTCGACACGAAGCCTTTCGCGGCGGTCGAAACTGGCGAAAGTTCCCGCGATGCCGCCCGCTCCGCTATTTGACCCGAGGGTGTCGACACGAACATATTTGGCTTCGACAAAAGCTTCTACGGCATCGCTGAACTTGTAATGCCCGAGGAAATTTGCGTTGTAGCGATCCTGTTGCGGCAATATCGAGTAAAACTGACCCTCCCGACCGTTATCGAGATTTCCCCCGACCGCGCCGCCGATGGGACCGGTGCTGAAACGCGCCGTTTCGGTCGAGGGCGACAGGTTACCGGCCGCGTCGAATACAAGCAGACAGTTATAAGCGGTGCCACCAACACCCAGCCCGCAGCCCGGAGCTGCGTTGCGTTGGGTGATGAAGATCGTACCGAACTGGCTGCCGTTACGATTGGTGATATTGCGGAAATAGACGCGGTCAGGATTGCCGTCGCTGCCGTTTAGCGTGCCGGCAGGATCGGAATCGACGACGCCCAGTCCCTCGACGCTGCGCAAAAACGGAATATCTGAGGCAAAGACGCGGTCCTGATGCGCATATTCGGCATGCAGCGTGATATTGCCGCGGTCTTCGGCAAAATTTGTGCCCCACATCGCCGAAACATACTGGTTGCCGCCATAACCTCCGGGTGTCGAAATTCCGGTCTGCCCGCGTACCTGCAGACCCTCGAATTTGCGGCGCAGGACGAAGTTGACCACACCAGCGATGGCGTCCGAACCGTATATGGCCGAGTTGCCGCCGGTGACGATGTCAACCCGTTCGACCAGGTCGTTCGGGATCGTATTGATGTCAGGAGACTGGGCGCTGCTCGTAAGGTCTGCGGCAACATGCCTGCGACCGTTGACCAAAACCAGCGTTCGTTGCTGCCCAAGTCCCCGAAGGTCGAGAAGGTTGAGACCGGCGATGCCAATGCCAGTGCTTGGATTTTGCTGCTGCCGCGTGCTGCGAAGCTGCGGGAGTTCGTTCAGCGTGTCGCCGATATTGGTATTCCCCTGTTCGAGGAATGACTCGCCACTGATAGTCGTAATCGGAACAGTTGATTCAAGATTAGGACGCGGAATACGCGAACCAGTGACAACAATGTCGTCGCCCTCTGAAGCTTCTTCGGCGGGAGCAATTTCAGCACCCGGATCGGCGCTATCCTGCGCAAATGAAGGCTGGGCAGCAAGAGCGGCGCACGTGCCAAGTGCGGTAGAGGCGAGCAAGCGAATCGATTTCATAGCAATATAACCCCAGTTTCGGAACGGCAGCGGGGTAACAGCTTGATCAAATCACTTGAAGCAAAATTAGTACGTTTCGTACTTTATTTATGCAGATGTTGCATTTTTGCCGCATAGCAATCCGACGGCTCGCCACGCCAACACGGACTGGTTTAAATATATTATTCTGCGGAAACGGAGATTGGACCCGCCGATGATGCCGCTTGATTTTGGCCGCCATTGCTGTCATCCGATAATGATAACGTTCACAATAATTGGCGGGAGTGGGTTTGATGCGGTTCAATAGATCGATGGCCTTGCTTGCCCTCGTACTGTCCGGCTGCGCATCTTCGACAATCTCGGGACCTTCGCCGGTTTCGTCGGCCCCCCTAAATCAGGCAATCGCAAACCCGGCCGCTTGGCCTGTCGCGGCCAGCCCCTCAGCCCTGACCGATGCCGCTGTGGAGAGCAATATCTCCGCATTGCTCTCGCGAATGACCGTTGAACAAAAGGTCGGTCAGTTAATTCAGGCCGATATCGGCTCAATCAAGCCTGCGGACCTTCTGCGCTATCCGCTGGGTTCGATCCTCGCCGGGGGCAATTCGGGGCCATATGGCAACGAGCGTGCAAGCGCCGCCCAATGGGCCCGGCTCGTTGATGAGTTTCGGGACGCATCGCGCAGATCTGGTGCCGGCATTCCCATATTGTTTGGCGTCGACGCCGTTCACGGCCATTCGAATCTGCCCGAAGCGACGATTTTTCCGCATAATATCGGACTTGGCGCGGCGCGCGATGCCGATCTGATCGAACGGATCGGGGTGGCAACCGCTGCCGAAATCTCTGCCAGCGGAATCGAATGGACCTTTGCTCCAACGCTCGCAGTGCCTCAGGATCTGCGCTGGGGCCGGACCTATGAAGGCTATTCATCCGACCCTGCACTGGTCGCGAGCTACGCGCATGCGATGACCGTCGGCCTGCAAGGACAGCTGGTTTCCGGAAAGCCCCTCGATGCCAATCGTGTTGCCGCTACCGCCAAGCATTTTCTTGCTGACGGCGGAACAGCGGACGGGCGCGACCAGGGTGACGCAAAGATGAGCGAAGCCGAACTGATTGCAAGGCATGCACAAGGCTATCCGGTAGCGATCGATGCCGGAGCGCTGACCGTGATGGCCAGCTTCTCGAGCTGGAACGGCGTCAAGCATCATGGCAATGAATCGCTGCTCACTGACGTCCTGAAGAACCGCATGGGCTTTACCGGGCTGGTCGTAGGCGACTGGAACGGGCATGGTCAGGTTGCGGGTTGCTCGGCGACCGATTGTCCTGCCGCCGTTAATGCCGGGCTCGACCTGTTCATGGCACCCGATAGCTGGAAAGGCCTGTTCGATTCTACGCTGGCAGCGGCGCGCGCCGGACGGATTCCGGCAGCACGGATCGATGATGCGGTGCGGCGTATCCTGCGCGTGAAACATAAATTGGGGCTGATGGGCGACGTCCGAACGAAGCGCGGCGATACGTCATTGCTGGGCAAGAAGGCGCATCTGGAACTTGCACGCGAGGCGGTTTCGAAATCGCTCGTGTTGCTGAAGAATAATGGCGGCGCGTTGCCGATCCGCAAGGGGGCGCGAGTGCTGATAGCGGGGTCGGGTGCGGATGATATGGCCATGCAAGCCGGCGGCTGGACGATTAGCTGGCAGGGCACTGACACCACGGCAGCGGATTTCGCGAACGGCCAGACGATCGGGCGCGCCATTTCCGATGCGGTCAGGGCAAATGGTGGTGCGGCGACAATTTCACCCATCGGCATATTTGAAAGCAAGCCCGATGTTGCTGTCGTTGTGCTGGGCGAAAAGCCTTATGCGGAGTTCGAGGGCGATGTGCCCCATCTGGCGTTCGAGCCATCGCCCGGCGAAACGGATATGATCGCGCGGTTCAAGGCGCAGGGCATCCCGGTGGTGGCCGTGTTCCTGTCTGGCCGACCGATGTTTGCCGGCAAGCTGATCAATCAGGCCGACGCATTTGTGGCTGCATGGTTGCCCGGGACGCAGGGCCGGGGCGTTGCCGATGTGCTTGTTGCCGGGACCAACGGCAAACCGGCACGTGATTTCACCGGCCGACTGCCCTTTGCATGGCCAGCCGATGCAAGGTCGCCCCTGGTCGCGCCTTTGTTCCCTCTCGGCTATGGCCTGGATTACACGCAATCGGGTACGCTTTCACCGGTCAATGAAGATCCGCGCGTCGATGTCTCGTCGCTCGCCAAGGCCACCAATTATGTCGTGCGCGGCAAGGTGCCTGCCCCCTGGAACCTGCAGATGGACGGCGCGATCAGCGCGCGTGCCGTCGATCTTTCGGCGCAGGAAGACGCGCGGCAGTTCAGCTGGAATGCCGATGGCGTGTTTGTCGTCAACGGCCCTGCAGTGAACCTGACCAGGCAGCTGGCCGAAGATTGGTCGATGCTCATCGACTGGCGGATCGACCGACCGGCGACCGGGGCCGTCATGCTCTCATTCGGTGGCGGCGCTCTCGATTTGCAGCAGGCGGTTCGTGCCTTGCCGGTCGGCAAGGCAGTGCAAACCCGCATTCCGTTGCGCTGCTTCGCCGATGCAGGGGCCAAATTTGACGCAGTTGGCTCACCCATACGTATGCAGGCGGCGAAAGGTCTTGTTGTCACCATTCGCAACGTTCACATCGAAGCGACAGACAAGAAAGCGTCCTGCCCCGGCAAAGCACGCTAACAAGGGAGAGAGAGAAGATGGCATTGGCACCCGGCGCAGCTGCGTCCTCCGAAGCTCGCGATACCCATATCGACGCGCCGCAATTGCAGCTGTTCGTCATGGGGCTGTTCTTCATCTTCGGCGGCATCACCAGTCTGAATGACGTGATTATCCCCAAGCTGAAGGAGCTGTTCACGCTCAATTACACGCAGGCGATGCTGGTGCAGTTCTGTTTCTTCGCGGCTTATGCGGTCATCGGAATTCCCGGCGCGCGGCTGGTCAAGAAAATCGGCTATATGCGCGGTGCGGTCGCAGGACTGCTGACCATGATGGCGGGCTGCCTGATGTTCATTCCGGCGAGCCAGACGGCGACCTACGGCGTATTCCTGCTCGCATTGTTCGTGCTGGCAAGCGGCGTGGTGATTGTGCAGGTGGTATCGAATCCGCTGATCTCGTTGCTCGGCAAACCGGCCACTGCGCATAGCCGTCTCACTTTTGCCCAGGCGTTCAATTCGCTTGGCACCACCGTTTTCCCGATTGTCGGTTCGATCCTGATCCTTGGTAGCCTCGCAACCGTGACCGCTGACCAGTTGTCCGGCGCCGAACTGGACGCCTATCGCACCGCCGAGAGCCAGGCGATTGTGAATGGCTATCTCGGTATCGCGGTGGCGCTCGCCATCGTTGCCGGTGTAGTCTGGATGTTCCGCAATGCATTGAAGGGCGAAAAGCATGAGGCGAGCGAGGGCCTGGCTGGCCTCGATCTGCTCCAGCGTCCGCGTTTCGGTTTCGGGGCATTGTGCATCTTTCTCTATGTAGGCGCGGAAGTCGCCATCGGCTCGCTCATTGTCAATTATCTGATGCAGGGCCATGTCATGGGCCTGCAGGAACAGGCTGCAGGTAAGCTCATCGGTCTGTATTGGGGCGGAGCGATGGTCGGCCGGTTCATCGGCTCTGCGGTGCTGCGCGTGTTGAGCCCCGGCAAGGTTCTGGCTTTTGTCTCGATAGCGGCAATTGCTCTTCTTGTGATTTCAACGCAGACCACCGGCGATGTGGCTGGCTACACGCTGCTGGCCGTCGGCCTGACCAACGCCATCATGTTCCCGACGATTTTCACGCTCGCTTGCGAGAAATTGGGCTCGCGCGCTGCTGATGGTTCGGGGATCATCAACGTCGCCATTGTGGGAGGGGCGGTCATCCCGTTGCTTACGGGTATCATTGCCGATCTGACCTCCAGTCTTGCGATTGCTTTCATGCTGCCGATGGCATGTTATGCGGTCATCGCCGGCTTCGGGTTTTACGCGCGGCGGCCTGCCTAAATCTCCGCAATGCGGCGCGGCATGGTTAGCAGCAATACCGAAGCAATCATTGCGAGCCCTGCCAGCAGCAGGAACAGTGCGTCAAAGCCGTAAGCCGGAACGAGGGCGAGTGTCAGCCACGGCATAATCAAGGACGGCACCGTGTTCGTGAGGTTGAAAATGCCAAGATCGCGTCCGCGCGTGAGCGGTCGCGGCAGCACCCGCAGCGTCTGGCTGGTGTGGAGGGCCAGAAACATGCTGCTGGCCAGACCGAATGCGACATAGCCCGCGATTGCGAATGGCAGGCTGGGTGCAAATGACATGATAATCAGGCCAATTGCGGCGATGGCCGATCCCCAGACGAGCGGCAGAATGGGCCGGTTGGCGCGGTCGGACCATTGACCCACAGCGAGCGCCAGAAATACGGCCAGTCCCAGGACCAGGGCAAATATGCTCGCGGCATCGTTTTCGCCGAAATCAGGACTGAGGCTGCGAAACCATAACAGCAGAAACGCGAACAGGGAGGCCTCCGCGATCTGGACAAGCAAACGCGCCAGCCACATCCGGACAGCGGCCCGACGGGTAGCGATCATGCGCTTGTCCATCGGATCGGCATCGGCTGCATGTTCCATCAGATGTGGCATCGGAACTGGCCTGCCGAACAGCAAAACAGGTCCGACCATCATGATAACCAACATCGCGACGAGCGTTTCCCGATTTTCGAATGGTGCGAACCCCTGCAGCGTTACAAAGGCTCCGGATAGCGCGCCCAACGCAGGTGCCAGCGCCAGCAGCCCCCCAAGCAGCCCCTTCTGCGCGTTAGGAATACTGTCGCCAGCCCAGGCACCGAGCGGAGCGAGCATCATGTTGAGGCCGATTTGCCAGACGACGATCATAGCGATGAGCATCGCGGGGCCGGTCGCCAATGGCATCGCGATGAGCAGCGACGACGAAAGGATCAGCCCGCTCCATATCCAAGGACGCCTCGCCCGCGTGACATCGCTTGCCCAGCCGAAACCGATATTGGCAAGACTAGCGGATACCGCGCCTGCAAAGGCAGCGATGGCCAGCATGTTGAGCGCATTGTCGCCCGCCAGTCCGGTGGCGCGGACAGGCAACAATATTGTCAGGAACGGAATATAGGCCACCGCACCGCCCGAAACCGCGAGCGCGTAAAGATACATGAAACGCGCCGATTGCCGGTCAGGCTGCGTAGTCCCGATGTCAGCCACCACGGCGCGGTGGCGCAGTGCTGCCCCGCTCGACAAGGCTGCCCTCGGTTATTACCGGTTGATGCTGAACTGCCTTGTCGCCGTTGGTAATCAGCAATTCCACCGCTTTTGAAAAGGTCGCGGCGATTGGCTGATCGATAGCGGTCAGCTTCGGGTCGGTGAAGCGCACGACAGGGGTATTGTCGAAACTAACGAGCGATAGATCATCCGGCACTTTCAATCCGCGCTGGTTTGCGGTGTCCAGCGCGGCGAGCGTCATCTGGTCATTGCTGGCAATGATTGCGGTTGGTGGCGCTTCCAGATCGAGCAGATTGTTTGCCGCAGCGACGCCGCTGTCGTAACTGAAGTCGCCTCGTGCACACAGACCGTCGGGCGAGAGTCCTGCTGCCTCCATCGCCTCCCGCCAGCCGTCAATCCGCCAGTTCGACAGGTCATATTCGTCCGAACCGGCGATAAACCCGATCCGGCGATGGCCCAGGGCAATAAGATGCTCGGTTGCGCGGCGCGCCGAACCCTCGTCATCCATCGTCATGGCGATGCCTGGCCCCGACGCTATCGATCCGATCCGCGCAAAGGGTATTTTCCGCTTGGCAAGAAAGCCGGTTATCAGCGGGTTCTCGGAGTGCGGGGGGGTCAGAATGACGCCGTCGGGCTGCAACGCCGCAATCGTCGCGCCCAGTTCGCGCTCGACATGGTCGTTATGGGTATCGACCAGCTCGAAAATCATGCGGTAGCCATATTCCGCGCATTTCAGCATCCCGCCCAGCAACATCTGGTCCACCCAGTCGGTGCCTTGCCGCGTCTGCCAGTCGGCGATGGTGCGTTCGCGGTCGTTGATGGCGAGGATCAGATAGGAACGCGAGCCGCTCATCCGCTGGGCGGCAATCGACGGCACATAGCCGAGCCTGTCGATCGAAGCCTGCACCCGTTCCTTCATCGAGGGGCGCACATTGGGTTCGTTGTTTATGACACGGCTGACCGTTTGCAGCGAAACTCCTGCATCGGCGGCTACATGTTTGATCGTGACTGCCTGGCGGCGTCTCGCCATGTCCTATTTGCCCTCTTCGACGCCCTGCATGCAGGCCAGCCCCGTATCCTTGTCATCGCCACATTGGTAAATGCGGACCCAGTCGATGAGAAACTCGGCCGGCGTCACATTGGCTGCGACACCCTTGTCGTTGTTCTTCTCCGACAGACCACCGCCGATGGCCAGATTTGCCATGATGTAGAAGGGCTGGTCGAATGGCGCAACGGGATTTGACTTGGCCAGCGGCGATGCGGTGTCCCAATCGTCGTGCGTCAGCTCCCAATATTTGTGCCCGTCGAGATAGAAGCTCATCAGGCCTTTGCCCCATTCGAGTGTCCAGACATGAAAGTCATCGGACGGGAGTGCGTGGGAAGGTAACGCAACCCGTGTATCGCGAACCTTGTTCTTCGGCGCATAGTCGCCAAAATGCAGCGCGCTGATCATCCGGTTTTCGCCGACATCGCCTTCGCAGATCTCGCATGTTGCGCCAAGGTTGACGCCTTCCAATATGTCGATTTCGCCCGATCGCGGCCATCCGCCATAGACATTGCCCGCAGGCATCATCCAGACCGCGGGCCATGTTCCCTGACCCTTGGGCGGCTTGGCGCGGAATTCGATCTTGCCATATTTCCAGCTGGAAATGCCCAAGGTGCGGATTTTTCCGGAGGTAAATTCCTGCGTCTTTTTGGGGTTGGGGTTCTCTGCGATTTCAGGCGGGCGGTCAGGGCCGGTGAACCGCTCCTTGCGCGCCTTGAGGTACAATATGCCGTCCGCCACGCGGATATTTTCAGGTCTGTCGGTGTAGCACTGGCGCTCCTGATTGCCACCGCCCCAGCAGGATTCCTCGGGCTTCCACTTGTTGCGGTCGAGCTCGGTGCCGCCAAATTCGTCGGCCCAGACGAGTTCCCAGCCGGCCTTCGCGGGTTGCGCTTCGACCCCCGTGGTCGTGCATCCGGACAATGCCGCAATGGCAAATACCAATGATCGGTGCGGGCGCATCTATTGTCTCCTTGTTCCACTTAAACAGAGAACGGGCCCAAGTCATTTGACCAAGGCCCGTTCTTTTTTGCGACCGCGATGAACGGGCGTCAGAATTCGAAGCGTGCGAGGAAGGTGAACCTCCGGTCATTGCGGAAAGCCGAGCGCGTGACCCGCGTCCCGTCGAAATCGATGACCTGCGACGTTTGCGTCACTTCGTCGAGCAGGTTGACGCCCTGGATGCCGAGTTTCAGTTGCTTGCTGACCGTAACAAAAATCGATCCGTCAAGCTGACCCGTTGCTTCACCGTAAATCGGAGAGAAGGGGAAGATGACGTCGCGGGGTGTCTGCAGGAAGTCGGACCGCCAATTATAGGCGAGACGCGCCGACAATGGCCCCTTTTCGTAAAAGCCCACGGCGTTGATCGTATGCTTCGACACACCCGCGAGCGGCAAGCCACCGACGAACGGACTCTGTTCCGCGCCAAGGTTGGAGTTGTTGAAGTCACCTGCATCGACATAGGTGTAGGTCAACTGCGCCCCAAGTCCGCTGAGGAAACTCGGCAGGAAGTCGTAAGTCTGCTGATAGGCGATTTCGACCCCTTTCAGTTTGCCGCCGTCGCTGTTGACGGGGCCGTTGACCAACACGCTGGTCGTCGCCCCGCTGGGGCTGGTAAAGCTGCGCTCGGCCGCACCGCCGTTCACGATGCCCTTGATGTCCTTATAGAAACCCGAGACCGACAACGATCCAACCCGGTCGAAATACCATTCGAACGACAGGTCGTAGTTCCACGATTCTGTCGGGCGCAGCAGGCGGTTGCCCGTAAAGATCTGGAACAATGGCCCCGTTTCAAGCGTGCCGGCGGCGCGCAAATTGGTGGTGTTGTCGGAAATCCCGCCGCCCGTTGCAAAGGCTGACAAATCAGGCCGCGATATGCTTTTGGACACCGCACCGCGAACCAGCATACCGTTGCCGAAATCGAGTTTGGCATTAAAGCTCGGCAACCAGTGATCGAACTTGATGTTCGCACTGTCGTCGATCACTTCGCCGGTAAAGACCGATGCGAACTGCGCCAGACGGGCCGGTGACAGGCTGCAATAGCCGGGGGCAACCTGTCCGGGCTGGACTGCGCCGCAAGCCGTCTGAAGCTCCGCCACGCTGACCCGTCCGTCACCATTGCCGGCCGGGGGTGTGTCGAAAAACTGACCGGTCGGGAAACTGATCGATCCGCCGCTCCGCACGATTGTTTCGACGTAACGGACACCGATATTGCCATCCAGTGTGACATCGCCGCCCAGATTTGTTCCGAAATCGACACGGGCATAGGCTCCGAAAGTGCTTTCCTCGACGTCCGAAATCTCGCCTGCAGTCCAAGGTCCGCCCGGCAGCGCATTGGTTCTTGCCGAAATCGGGAACCACGCATTCGGGGTCAGCGTGTAGGCTGTGATCGCACTCGCCTGTTGCCGGATCGCGCCGCTGAGATAATCGGCAACGAGATTATCGCCGCCGAAGAAGAATGCCGATCCGTCACCCATCGGCACGGGCGCATTTCCGCGCTGGAAATTGTTGCCGAACGGATTGCGTATCTGGCTCGATCCGGGAAAATCTCTGGCATAAGCACCGCCGCATCCAAAGGCCTGGAAATCGCCGCAGTTCCAGTTGCCGCCACGCCCGGTCCACGGTGCACCCAGATTGCCCCAGTTCGAAAAGTTGGCATTGCGCGTGACCCGGTTGCGATCGCCCCAGCGCGCGCCGAACCGGGCCTTTCTGAAGAAGCCCTCTTCGCTGACGTCATATTCGCCGTCGAAACGCAAGCTCGTGAGGTCGCCTTCATTCTTGACCTGGTTGTCGATCAGAAACCAGTAAAAGGTCCGCGCCGGATCGTTGAAATAGCTGGCCGGTGAATTGGCAGTACCGGGCTCGAGGAACTCGACGAGCGGCGTGCTGCCCGTATTGTCGATCCGGACATCGGTATAGGTCTGCATCGCCGAAATAAAGCCGTCCTCGGTCCGGTTCGACTTGATATGCTGCGCTTCGAAATTGAAGCGAAGCCGGTCGGTCGGGGTGAGCTTTATCTGGACCGAATAATCTTCAGTCTTGGCAGCATCTTCGCGCTGGAAACGGAGCAGTTCGGTGGGGATGCCGCGCCCGCCGGTAAATGGCTGCAACTGGGTCAGCGTTCCGCTGGCAAACTGGTTGCCATTATATGTTGCGGTCGTGCCAGGTGCGATGACGGGGAACAGTGCATCGTCATTGACCAGTGCCAGAACAGCAAATTCGTTAAGCGTCGCTTCGGTTTCGGCGCGCAGATATTCAACCGTAACTTGCGCGCGACCGTCATTGCTCTCCCATTGGCCGACCGCAGAATAGGCATTACGGTCGCGCGTCAGGTCGGTCGTTCGAACGCCTGCACCTTTTGGAACGAACAATGCTCCTGCTGGCGGAAAGTTTGTTTCGTCGAGCTGCTGTGTCCCGCCAAAGCCTCCCGAACCGACGGGCCGGACGCGAATGCACGGTGCGTCCAATGCAGGCGCGCGATAACAGGGATCAGTGATCTGCGAGGCGTCGGTGCGCGTTACGAGCTCCGATTGCGCATAGGCCAACTGGATGCCGAATGTCCCGATACCGGTATCGAATGTCTTCGAACCAAGGACAGAAAAGCCGGGCGACCATTCTTTGGCGAGATCGCCATAATTGCCTTCGAGCGTGCCTGCGATATGGAAACCGGGCTTATCGAGCGGCTTGCGGGTAACCAGATTGACCGTCCCCGAAATCCCGCCGTCGATCATATCGGCAGTGTTGTTCTTGAACACCTCGACGCGGCCTAGCAATTCAGGCGACACGTCGTTGAACGACAGTTCGCGGCCGCCATTGGCGGAGAAAATATCGCGGCCGTTCAGTTCGGACCGCACAAAAGGCAAACCACGGATGATAACGCCCGACCCTTCGACCGAGAAACGGTCCGGGTCGTTACGCTGTTCGAAACGCGAGATGTTGACACCGGGAACACGCTGCAACGCTTCGGCGACCGATCGGTCGGCAAGCGCGCCGATATCCTCGGCGGTTATGACATCGACGAATGTATCTGCGTCGCGCTTGATATTCTGCGCGCTTTCAAGGGATTTTTTGAAGCCGGTAACGACGATAGCATCTTCGGCTTCGGCGCTTTCGACAGCAGCTTCGGCTTCTTCGGCAGCTTGGGCAAATGCCGGTTGCGCCACGGACAATGCAAGGCTGGACGCGGTGGTCAGCGCCACAAGCCGTTGCGAGCGCGACACCCGGAATAAAGATTTGCGTGCCAAATGATCCTCCCTGATATTTGAATCGGGGGTATGACTCCCGCCGTTATTACAAGGCATAACCACAATTGAGAGCGTTCACAAGAGGCAAAATGAACGTTCACAATTGCAGTTCGATGCGTTTCGGCTATGCAGATGGGGGAAGGACGAAACTTATGGCAATCGAACATATCGTCATCGTGGGCGGCGGAACCGCTGGCTGGATGGCTGCTGCGGCACTGTCGCGCATTCGGGCGGGGCGGCCTGTGGCGATCACGCTGATTGAATCCGAGGATATCGGCACGGTTGGCGTTGGCGAAGCCACCATACCGCCCTTTCTCGATTTCAACAAACTGCTCGAAGTCGACGAGCGCGAAATGCTGGCGGCGGTGCAGGGCAGTTTCAAGCTTGGCATCCAGTTCGTCAACTGGGGCAAGATCGGCGACAGCTATATTCATCCCTTTGGCAATTACGGCTATCAGGTCGACGGGATATCCTTCCACCATATCTGGCACAAATATCGCCAGGCAGGGGACAGGCGGCCGATCCAGGTGTTCAACGTCGAAACCATGGCCGCCCATTTCGGGCGGTTTGCACGCACCGAGGATTACCAGCGCGAAGACCTGCCGCCGGTCAACTATGCCTATCATATCGATGCGGGACGCTATGCCCGCTACCTGCGTCAATATGCCGAAGCCAGGGGTGTGGTTCGCCGCGAAGGCAAAGTCGCCGATGTGACACTCGACGGTGAAAGCGGCTTTGTGTCGTCGGTGACGATGGATGACGGCGAGATAATCAAGGGCGACCTGTTTATCGATTGCTCGGGCTTTCGCGGGCTCCTGATCGAACAGGCGCTCAAAACCGGTTATGATGACTGGTCCAATTACCTGCCGTGCAACCGTGCCGTCGCATTGCCGTGCCTGCGCGAAGATGGCAGCGGGCCTTTGCCTTATACCCGCGCGACTGCGCATTCGGCGGGGTGGCAATGGCAGGTGCCGTTGCAACACCGTAACGGCAATGGCCATGTCTATTGCAGCGAATATATGTCCGACGACGAAGCGCATGGCATTTTGGTCAATAACATTGCAGGCAAGCCCGGGGCAGAGCCGAATTTCCTGCGTTTCGTCACCGGACGGCGCAAGAAATTCTGGAACAGGAATGTCATCGCGCTGGGGCTGGCATCGGGTTTCATGGAGCCGCTGGAATCGACTTCGATTCACCTCATCAACACCGGCATCAACAAGCTGATCGCACTCCTGTCGCTCGACGGTATCACCCAGGCTCAGGAAGATGCGTTCAACCGGCTCACCGGCAAGGAATATGCGCGCATTCGCGACTTCCTCATCCTGCACTATAACAGCACCACGCGCGACGACAGCCCGTTCTGGAATTACTGCCGTAACATGCCTGTGCCCGACAGCCTCACGGAGAAAGTCGAGCTGTTCCGACAAAACGGACAGATATTCCGTGAGGATGACGAGCTGTTCACCGAAACAAGCTGGGCGGCTGTGATGATGGGCCAGGGCATTGTCATGGGCGGCCGCAATGCCATGGCCGATGCTGTGAAGGAACCGGCGACGGGGCGCGAAATCGACGAAATGGAAAAATCGATACAATTCGTCGTACAGCACATGCCGGCCCATGGCGAATATCTGAAAAATTACTGCCCCGCGCATTTGTAGGGAAGTGCGCGAGAACTCTGTGGGCAATCCGGAGTGTCCCATCTGTCCCGGAACAAGCTTTTATTAACCTTGTTTCCATAGCCTGTCCGTGATTAACAGATGGGACTACAGGGCATGGAAGCAATTATGGCGGGCATTCGCAAGACGCTCTACACGAAAAGCATCGCCGCCGTGGCGCTGCTAGAAAAATCGCTGCCGCAAATCATGCTCGGCTGGGTGATTTTCGTGACGTTCGCGGGTGTGTTGCGCACCATGTTTGCCGTCTCGCCGATCGACAGCGGCATCAGCTTTCTGCAGACGATCACGCCTTATGTCCTGCTTGGCGGTGCGCCGCTCGCGGCTTACTGGCTGGCCGATCAGGTGTTTCCGCGCGGTGCGCTGATGCAGCAGCCGGAGATAAGGCTGGCGCGCTACGGCAAATGGCGGCCCGTGAATGTGCTCGACGCCAGGGCGCATCCGATGTTCGGCCCGACCGGAATGATGGCATCCTTGCTGATCGGCATGCTGCTCAACGTGCCGGTTCGCAGCCTCGAATTCCTCGCCGCCGTCCCCGCGATGAACGGCAATGCGCCATTGTGGGGGCAGGTGATCCTCGCTGCGATGACCTTTGATGTGGTGGTGATGAATTTCCTTTACGTAATTTGCTTCGTGGCCGCGCTGAGGTGTGCGCCGTGGTTTCCGCGGTTGCTGTTGCTGACGTGGGGCCTGGATATCAGCTCGCAACTGGCGATGGCGAATCTGGTGGGGAGTGTTGCGGGCTTGCCGCACGCCGTGGGTCAGGCGATGGGGGCACTGCTTTCGGGCAATGTCCAGAAAGTATTGATCAGTATTGCTATCTGGCTGCCCTATCTCTTGCTTTCCGAGCGGGTCAACCTGACTTACCGGATGCGTCTGTCGAGGCAGTCTGCCTGACCAAAATCGCGATCGACAACAGATAGATCATGACTGGATAGGCATAATAGAAAAAGCCATCGAATAGGCCATAAACGGTTCCAGCCAAAACATAGGCTCCAGTGGCCCAATGGCCGGGACTGGAAAAGTTTGGCGTTATATGTCGAACAATGGGGATTGCGATCATTGTCCACGCTACGGCCCCGGCAATGCCTGTGGCAAACAGAAGCTGGAGTATCGATTGGTGCGGGTGCCGGAAAGGGATTTCGCCGCCCGGCCATGACAGACGGTATTGGTCAATGCCAAAGCCGAGCCACGGTTGCAGCATTATCTTCTCTATAGTTGCCTGCCATATCACTATTCTGTTCGAAGACAGGGTGTTGAGGTTATCGGAATTGGCGGCCGATCCCAGCATTCGGCCCAGCCCGTAAACCGGGTGAACGACGGGCAAAATCGCAGCGATTGCGATGGCGGCCATAGCGGTAATCACAATTGCCCACGCAAGCGTTTTGCGGTCTTTCGACACCAGAACGCTAAAGGCACCAGCGATCATCATCGCCAATATCGCTCCGCGCGATCCCGTCCAGACTGCCAGAAACCAGCCCAAAGCCATAAAGACGAGCGGCAGGACCATTCGGTTTCGGGCAATCAAATTCTGATCATTCAGGACCAGAGCGCCTATACCGCCACAAAACCCGGCCAATGCGAAAAAGCCGATCCAGCGGATATTGGTGATCGCGGGTACCAGCCACATCCAGTCCTCGCCCTGCGGATGATAGGCAACAATGTTGACCAGCCACAACAGCGCATAAGCAACCACGCCGATGCCTGTGGCGGTCCAGAAACGACCATAGTCTGCCTGGACCCACATCTTTGTCTGTTGAACGCAAGCCAGCCAGAATAGCAAATGAACATAGATCACGAAGATCCCGAACAACGCGATCAATCCGGATTTTGCGACATCCAATGCCGTCCAGAACATGACGATATGTAGCAGCAACAGTCCCGCTTTGGTAACCGTCGGCAGTTGCAGCAGCCTCGCCACCGGTGAAAAGCCGCGGCCGATGGCGATGGCGATATAGACCAGCTGGACGATGGTCACGGGGAAGGAATTGCCCCGCATGAAACCCCGGTAAAACGACATCTCGCTGCCAAAGTCCCAGGCGAGCAGCACCATGATGGCGGGGGTCAGTCCAAGAAGCGCGAAGTCTGGCTTTAGAAAACCGGTTGCGCGATGGCCCTTGGCTGTGGTTGACATGCGACGAATTGCTACGGGATTTCGCCGTCAAATCAAAGGGGGGTGATGTGGAAGGCATAATTGCCGGAAGCGACAGATGACTAAACTTGCGCTTGATCGCAGGGATCGGGACGTTGCGATATTGGCAATCGTCATCATTTCGGTTTTCGCATTCTTTCTGTCGGGCGAGGGGCTGCCGACCATTCGCCGAAAGCCCTATGTCGCCAGCCTGGTGTTGTTCGCCTTTGTCGCCCTGTTCTGGCTGGCTGCTTATGTCTTGAAGATCCTGGCCGTTGACCGGCCTGCAGCGCCGACCCGAAAGATCGTGGAAACGTTCGTGCGTGCCGACCTCTTGCCGCGCTATGTCAGCGCGCTTGTGATATTGGGATCGCTTACTGCCTTCATGCCAGCTTTTTCGGCGATGAAAAGTGCAGTGCCAGTTTTCAACAGCTATAGCTGGGATGGCACCTTCATTACGCTTGACAGGCAACTTCACGGCGATGACCCTTGGCGCCTGCTGCAGCCGTTGGTTGGCTACCCCGTCGTCACTTCAATTCTTTCCGGATTCTATCATCTCTGGCTGATGCTGCTGTACTTCGGAAGCTTCTATTTCGTTGTGCACAAAAATCCTGAGTTGCGACAGCGCTACTTGCTTTCCTATCTGTTGTGCTGGTCGATTATCGGTGCTGGCCTCGCCGTCGCCTTTTCTTCTGTCGGCCCATGCTTTGTCGAACCGATTGTCGGCAGGAAGGACTTTGTGCCGCTGATGGATTATCTGAGATCGGCCGACAAGGAGTACCCCGTCCTCGTTCTGAATGTTCAGGATATGCTCCTCGGAAGGCACCAAAATGCCGACAGCAGTCTTGGCAGTGGCATCACTGCGATGCCGTCCATGCATGTTGCCCAGTCTTTTCTGTTCTTTCTGGCCGCCTGTCACATATCCAGACGGGCCGCTTGGCTTTTCGGCATCTTCTGCGTCATCATAATGATCGGGTCGGTGCATCTGGCTTATCATTATGCGGTCGACGGATATGTCTCGATAATTGCGACGGCGATCATCTGGAAGCTGTCGGGATATTGGACATCGCGTTACCCGCATCCCGAAACACCGGCCTTGGCCGAACCCGCCCAGCCCCTGACTGATGGCATAGCCCGTTAACGAATGTAGTTATATAACTTTAGTAAGACATTGTGATTCGACGTTTTTTTCGTAAAATTTCTGGTAAAATGGTGTAAAAATTCATCATGGTTAATGAAATGTTACCGCAATATACTGTAAACAAAGCGTAAATTTTACCCGTTGACGCTTGCCCCTCTTTTGACGGACCTTTCATGTGTCCCGGGGGGGACCATCGCGAAATTGAGCCGGACGCGAGTTCGGTTAATAATATAACAGGGTCGCGTCTGGTTTCGAAATCGCCCCTTCCTCGGAACAATGCCTGACCGGTCGGATGCCGGGATGGAGATTGCTTTTTTGAACAAGGGGTATGATTATGGTTAAGTTTGTAAAGTCGTTCGTCATGGACGAAAGCGGCGCTTCGGCCGCTGAATATGCATTGATCCTCGCCATCGTCGGCGCCGCCATCGTGGCCGGTGCTCTGACACTTTCTGGCGCAATTGGCCAGGCGATGAGCGATGCCGCCGATTGTATCGGTAATCCAACGAGCACCAACGCCAACTGCTAAGCGGTTGCATGAAATTTCTGCCGTGTCGGGCGACGACACGGCGGATTTTTCGGTTTCAGGTTCAATGTTGCTCGGGGGCGAAAATCGGCGATGCTTGCAAATCGTAATATATTGATTGTGGCGATAGCCGCGTTCATCGGCATCATTGCCGTTATCATAGCCAACAGCTATTTGTCGGGCGCTGAAAAGCAGCAGGCTACTGCTGCCGAACAGGGGCGCCTGGTACAGATAGCCGTTGCCCGCGTTCCGCTGGAATATGGCGCGACGCTCACCGCTGAAAATATCCGCATGGTCAGCTGGCCGTCGACATCGATGCCGGCCGGAGCATTCCAGTCGATGAAGGGACTTTACGGGGGCGATCCCCGCGTCGTGCTGCGTCCCATAGAGGCAGGCGAGCCGATCCTGCCCGGCAAAATCACCGGTTTTGGCGGACGGGCCAGCCTGTCCGAACTGCTCGAAACCGACATGCGCGCGGTCGCAATCCGCATCAATGACGTGGCGGGGGTTGCAGGCTTTGTCCTCCCCGGCGACCGCGTCGATGTGCTGCTGACGCGCACGCCAAAGCTTGACGGCGAGGTCGGGGAAATCGATCCCGTGACCGACATATTGCTTCAGAATGTCCGCGTGCTGGCCATCGACCAGACACCCAGCGAAAAGGCCACCGAGCCGAACATCGGCAAAACCGCGACTGTATCGGTCGATCAGCAAAGCGCACAGAAACTGGCGCTGGCGGGGCAGGTCGGCACATTGTCCTTCGCCTTGCGCAACGCCGCCAATATGGATGAATTTGCATCTTCTACCGTCGGTACGCGCGATCTCGGCCAAGCCAATACCAGCGTCAGCCTGTATGCCGGTGCAGGCGAACGCCGCACGGCGACACCCCAATTTGCCGCCAATCCATTCCCATATCCTGCGATGCCGGCCTCTGCCGCGCCGCGCGGAACCGTTGCCGTTGCCCGGCCTCGCCCGGCAAATTCGGTTGGCGTGGAAATTGTCCGCGGAACGAAAAGTTCGACTTACGACGTCACGCGCCACAGGGGGTATTAAGCGCATGAAACGATCATTCATCCAGACCGCCGCCGCGCTTGCGCTCTGCACCGCGCTTGCGCCCGCCGCGCTGGCGCAAGGTTATGGGGCATCGTCCGACGCCGGCCTGCTCGCCGGACAGCTCGATGTACCGCTGAACAAGAGCCAGGTCGTCACCGTCGACCGTCCTTTTGGCAAGGCAATGGTCGGCAATGAGGAAATTGCCGACATCGTACCCGTCACCAACCGCTCGCTCTATGTGCTCGGCAAGAAAATGGGCACGACCAGCCTGACCATTTACGACCGCAACAATATCGTCATTTCCGTGGTCGATGTCGCGGTCGGGCCTGACATTGTCTCGCTGCGGCGGCAAATGTCCGAACTGATTCCAGGCGAACAGATTGGCGCGCGGATTTCGAATGACTCGGTCGTGCTGACCGGTGTCGTGTCCAACGGACCCGCCGTCGACCGCGCGGTCGAGCTCGCCAAATCCTATGCCGGTGACAAGGTCATCAACATGATGTCCGTCGGTGCGAGCCAGCAGGTGATGCTCGAGGTCCGTTTTTCGGAAATCAACCGGCAGACCGGCAAGCAGATCGGCTTTAGTGGCTTTACCGGAAGCGATGGCGGCACATTCGGGTCGGCCACGGGCAACGGTGCCGGTCTCGTCCCCGACCCCGATACTGGCGAAGGGATATTGCGGCTGGATTCCATTACGGGCAGCTTCGGCGTTTTCCGCAAGGCATTCAGCGCGTTCGGCCTGAACATCAATGCAACGCTCGATGCGCTTGAGCGCAAGGGTCTGGTCAAGACGCTGGCCGAACCGACGCTGGTGGCGCTTTCGGGTGAAACGGCTTCCTTTCTGGCCGGCGGTGAATTTCCCGTGCCGGTGCAGCAAGGCAATGGTGGCGGCGGCGGTGGTGGCGGTAATGCCGGTGGCATCACCGTTGAATTCAAACCCTTCGGCGTCAGTCTGGCATTCACGCCCACGGTCCTGGCCGACGGCATCATCAACCTGCAGGTCGAACCGGAGGTCAGCTCGATCGACCCCAGCGCGTCGATTACAGTCAACGGCCTGACCATCCCCGGCCTGCAAACGCGCCGGGCCAATACCGTTCTGGAACTGCGCGATGGCGAATCCTTTGCGCTGGCGGGGCTTATCCGCCGCGACTTTGCCACGACTGTGCGCCAGGTGCCGTTGCTGGGCTCGATCCCCATCATCGGTTCCTTGTTCCGCTCGTCGGGCTTTACGAAGGGCGAAACCGAGCTGGTCATCGTGGTCACCCCGCGCATCGTCCAGCCGGTGAAGGCCGGCCAGATCCAGCTGCCCACCGACCGCGTGCAGAACCCGAGCGAGGGCGAGCTGTTCCTGATGGGCCGTACCGACAAGGCTGTGGGCATGAACCCGCTCGATCCCAACGCCCCGCCGCCCGAGGGCGCGAAGTCCACCGCAACGAAAAAGGCTGGCGATTATGAATATTAAGCGCATCATGGTGATTGGTGTTGCGGCACTCGCCGTTTCGGCCTGCACGCCCAACGACATCGGTCTCGGCAATGCCGCAAAGGCCAATTATGCGGCGCATATTGTCGATCCGGACCCGCAATATGCCGACGCGATGGTCGCCAATGGCGCGCAGACCGCAGCTGCACAGGAACGCTATCGCAAGGGCAACGTCAAGAAACCGGTTGGCGTCAAGACCACAACCGGAGGATCGGGCAGCGGCTCGGGCTCGAGCAGCGGCGGCAGTAACTAAGCAGAGTATCGGAGGTTTGTTTTCCCATGAGGTCATCGGCTAAGCATTTGTGGAGCGACCAGAGCGGAGCTGTTGCCGCCCTCTACGCACTTGCATTGCCTGCCCTGATTGTATGTGGAGGGATAGCCTTCGACTATGCGCGGCTGGTGGCGATGGATACCGAATTGCAGAACGCCGCCGACCAGTCCGCATTGGCTGCCGCAACGCAGCTGGACCAAGCGACCGGAGCCTGCGCACGAGCGTCTGCAGCGGCGGTGTCGCTGGTTACCAACAGCACCCTCTTCGCGAATGAAGCGGGGGGCGTTCCCGCCATTGTGATCAATGGCGAAGCCACATGCGATGCGGTGGGCAAGATAAAATTCTGGCAAAACAAGGAAAAAACCACCGCTGCAACCGGTGACGCCAATGCACGCTTTGTCGAAGTCACCGTCAACGCCCGCACCGCGCGTTATGCGCTAACGCCGATTGTGGGGGCGTTCAACTCTGGTGCCATCGACGCAACCGCACTGGCCGGACTCGGTTCTGCGGTCTGCAAGGTGCCGCCGGTGATGATCTGCAACCCGCAGGAAACCGGCGGCAGCACCAGCTTCAATTCGGCGGCGTTGATCGGCGTAGGTCTGAAGCTGGTTACCGTCGGCAGCGGCGGCGGCTGGGCACCGGGCAATTTCGGATATCTCGACACGGGTGGTGGCAGCAATGGCGCTAACGGGTTGCGCGAGGCCTTGGGATGGACCACCCCGCCCGGCGACTGCATCGAGCAGACCGGGGTAGATACGAAACCCGGGGCAACGGTCGATGTGGTTGACTCGCTGAACACAAGATTCGACATTTACGACAATACCGCCTGTCAGACAGGCGGCCTCTGCCCGCCGTCGATTAATTCGATCAAGGACCTGATCCGCGATGGCAACGCCAATGGCAACAACTCGTGCCGGTTGCACAACAGCGGCTGGAAGGAAGTGGCGAGCGCCGATCAATATCTGCCAACGTCCGCAACCACGCCTTTGGCATCGACGATCACACCCAGGGCGATGGGTCATCCGCGCGATATGTGCCATGTCGCACCCTCCGGTGCGGCAGGCGAATGTGCAACCGCGATCGGTAATGGCGCATGGGACCGTGACGCCTATTTTCGGGTGAACTATCCGGCCTGGGCCAACGGTACTTGGCCGACGCAAACCGGGTTGCCCAGCAACGCGACGCGCTATCAGGTCTATGCATGGGAAATTGCAAACCGCGATACGGTGGTAGGCGGCCAGACCGTGCTTGCCACTCGTAATCCCTATGGCAATGGCGCGAGCCAGCCCCGCGACCATGACAAGCCGATTTGCAGCAACAGCCAGTCGCCGAGTTATGGGACGGGTCTTGTCCCCGGCGGCAACGCGGTCGATCGCCGCCGCCTATCGGTTGCGGTCGTCAATTGCCTCGCCAACAGCGTGAACGGCGCGTCGGATAATGTTCCCGTCGCAACCTGGCTTGAGGTCTTTCTGGTCGAGCCATCGCTCAACAGGAACAGCGGCCGCACCTCGCGCGGCGACATTTATGTGGAAGTAATCGGTGAAACGCAGACGGGAAGCGCAGGCGCGACTGCAGGCCAGGTAGTCCGCCGTGACCTTCCTTATCTGATCGAGTAGTGCGATGAAGGCCATCCTGTCCTTGATCCGGAACGAACAAGGTGCCGCCGGCGCGGAGATGGCGCTGATGGTGCCGATGCTGCTCGTGTTGATGTTCGGTTCGTTCGAAATGGGTCATTATTTCTGGAGCGAGCATAAGGTCGTCAAGGCAGTCCGCGACGGATCGCGCTTCGCGGCGCGGCAGTCTTTCGTGAAATTTTCTTGCTCGGAAGCCAACATCCTGCTCGGAGACGGCAGCACCAACGCCGATACCGCCTACATCACGCAGGTGAAGAATCTGACCCGTACCGGAAACATCGCAGGCACAGGCAATCCGAAAGTCTATGGCTGGACAAATGCGCAAATCACAGTGTCTGTGAGCTGCCCTGCGACACCGGTAAATACCGGCATTTACAAAGGACTGACCAATGCGCCTCGGGTAACCGTGGCTGCAACGGTGCCTTATCCCTCGTTGTTCGGCACCCTGGGCTTCGATGCCACGGCGATCAATCTCAATGCCCAGTCGCAGTCGTCGGTGATGGGCATATGACCCGCCAGCGACCATTTTGGCCGGACGAGCAGGGCGGACCCGCGGCCGAGTTTGCTATGGTGTTGCCCCTTGCCCTGATTTTTTTCTTCGGCATTGTCGATGTCGGTCGTTATATCTGGGAATATAATCAGGCCGAAAAAGCGACCCAGATGGGCGCGCGATATGCGGTTGCGACCAACGTGGTTGCATCGGGCCTGTCCAGCTACAGCTTTGCCGTTAGCTGCGCTATTCCGCAGGGCGATGCAGTAAGCGCTGCTGCGTTTCCCGGGATAAATTGCGCTGGCGGCGGGACCGTCGCTTCGCCCACCGCGACCTGTTCACTTGCAGCCAGCAGCTCGTGCGGTACGGCGATCCCGACGACGTCGAGCGCTACGGCGCTTGGACAGATCGTCAACCGGATGCGGCTCTTTAAACCCGACATCGTGCCAGCCAATGTCGCGGTCAATTACGGCTATTCGGGTTTGGGTTACGCTGGCGATCCGAACGGCTTGGATGTGGCGCCTTTGGTCACCGTTTCGGTGACCGGGCTCACCTTCCAGCCTTTGCTTACGCTTATTTTTGCAGCGCCAGTTAATATGGGAACCTTCAGCTACACGCTGACCATGGAAGACGGCTCCGGCACGGTTTCAAATTAGGCAGACATGAACATGGGCTTTCACGATCAATTACATGCTTTACCGGAGGACTGGGTTTTGGATCTCGATCGGAATTCTGTGCTCCTCGTCCTGTCGGAAGCCGAGATGGTTGCGGCGCAGTTGGATACTGTCGATGCGGGTGCCATGCCGATCCTGCTCAATACCCTGCCGGTCGATGCCGAAATTCCTGCGCCTGCGCTTGCCAGTGCGAGTATTCTGGTACTGGAAGTATCGCCTGGGCACCCCGCCTCGCTCGAGCGGCTGTCGGCGTTGCGCGAGCTTTATCCGCAGTTGCCGGTCATCGCCGCAGTCCGCGATGCAAACCTGCCGCTGGTCCGCACGCTTCTCAAACAGGGTGTCCGCGATGTCGTCGGCTTGCCGCTGCCGCATGCCGAACTCGTCGAAATCCTCAGGGAGATATCCGCCGAATTGCAGGCCGAGCTATCGTCAGATGTCCAGCAGGGCCAGCTCGTCACCATCATGAAAAGCATCGGCGGTGTCGGCGCAACTACGGTTGCGACGCACCTGGCGAGCGAGCTTGCCGCGCGCAACACCGGACGCGGGGTGTGTGTGCTCGATCTCGATCTGCAATTTGGCGATGCCGCTTCCTATCTTGGCCTGTCGAACCAGCTTTCGATTGCCGATTTGCTCGAGGCCGGTTCGCGCATCGACAGCGAGCTGCTGCGTTCGGTGGTAACGACCACGCCTGAAGGGTTGAACGTCATTGCGGCACCCGCCGACATGATGCCTATCGAGGCGGTCAATGCCGACCAGATTTTGCGCATTATCGATCTCGCACGCCAGAACTTCGACTATGTCGTCATCGACCTGCCGACAAACTGGACCAACTGGGCCCTGTCGCTGGTGGCGCGCTCGACTGCGATTTTCCTGATTGTCGAACTGTCAGTGGCGAGCCTGCGGCAGGCGAAACGGCAACTGCAGCTGCTCGCAAACCAGCGTATCAGCGGTGGCCACATCAATATTGTTGCCAATCGCGTCGAAAAACGGCTGTTCCGCACCATCGATCTCGATTCCGCCGCACAGGCGCTCGGACATCCTGTAGAACTGAGCATCCACAATGATTATCCGCTGGTCCGTGCCGCGCACGACCAGGGCGTGCTGATCCAGCAGATTCGGGCAAAGAGCAAGATTGTTGGCGACATTGCCAGCTTCCTGCCGCGTATTGGCGTGGACAGCTAAGCCATGTGGCAGATCCGGAAAGGCGACGAGGCGGCGAGCAATGTATCGGCAAGGTCCGACATCGCGAACGATCTGCGTACTGACACGCTCGACTATATCAACCTGAAGGTCGAACTGCACCGCAGGCTGCTGGACCTCATCAACCTGTCGGCGCTTGAAAAGATGACGCGCCCGCAGATCGAGACCGAGATCGGCGAGTTGGTGCATGAGCAACTCGCCTTACAAAAACACGCGCTCAATCAGGAAGAGCGCAGGCAGCTGGTTTCCGACATATTGGACGAGCTGCTTGGGCTTGGGCCGCTGGAGCCGCTGCTTCAGGACCATTCGATCACCGACATATTGGTCAATGGCCATGACGTCGTGTTTGTCGAGCGGAGCGGTGTGCTCGAGCGGGTGGAAACACGCTTCAAGGACGAACGGCACCTGTTGCGCATTATCCAGAAGATCGTCAGCGCAGTCGGCCGGCGGGTCGATGAATCCTCGCCCTTTGTCGATGCGCGACTGCCCGATGGTTCGCGCGTCAATGCCATTGTGCCGCCGCTCGCGGTCGATGGCTCGCTGCTCTCCATTCGCAAATTCGCCAAGATTCCGATCAGCATGGCAAAGCTTGCCGAGTTCGGCAGTGTCCCGCCCGCCATTGCCGAGGTACTCAGGGGCATTGTCCAGGCCAGACGCAATGTGTTAATATCGGGCGGTACCGGCTCGGGTAAAACGACACTGCTGAATGCGATGTCATCCTTCATCGACGAGCGTGAGCGCATCGTTACGATCGAGGATTCGGCCGAGCTGCAACTCCAGCAAATCCATGTTGCGCGCCTCGAAACCCGGCCGCCCAATATCGAAGGCAAGGGCGAAATCAGCCAGCGCGATCTGGTGAAGAATGCGCTGCGCATGCGTCCCGATCGCATAATCGTCGGCGAAGTGCGCGCCGGTGAGGCTTTCGACATGTTGCAGGCGATGAATACCGGCCATGATGGATCGATGACCACGGTTCACGCCAACACGGCGCGCGATGCCCTGTCGCGCCTGGAACAGATGATCGGCATGAGCGGTATCGAAATATCGCCTCGATCGGCGCGCGCGCAGATCGCTTCGGCCTTGCACGTCGTTGTGCAGATCGGGCGCCTCTCTGATGGCCGCCGGCGTTTGCTCAGCCTGTCCGAGATCGTCGGTATGGAAGGCGATGTCGTCACGATGCAGGAAATCTTCCGCTTCAAGATGCAGGGCAGGGACGAAAATAACGAGGTCATCGGCCATTTTGAAGCCACGGGCATACGGCCAAAGATGATGGAAGACCTGTCGACGCATGGCATTAACCTGTCGCCCGAACTCTTCCGGCCGGAAAAGGTGATCGCCTGATGAATCCGACCATCACTCGCATGATCGTCCTGATCCTGGTATTTGTCGCGGTGTTCATCCTGGCCGAGCTCGCGATTTCGGCGTGGCGTCGCCGTGCGAGCGGCTCGCGCGCCGTGAACAAGCGGTTACGCATGATCGAAGGCGGCATGGACCGCGAAATCGTGACTTCGAAGTTGCGCAAGTCGCAACCGCTCGAATTCGCGAGCGGCAACGGCATTGTAGGACGGGTGCTTCAGAGCATCCAGCAATCGGTTATCGCCAGCGGTGTCGCCATGCCCGCGCATCAGATCATGCTGGCAATGGCACTTGGCTCTGCATTGATCGCAGTCCTTGTGATTATCGGCGGAGCCGTTGCCGGATATGCGTTGAATTTCGGCATGGTACAGATGGCGATTGCGGTCGGGCTGTCTATCGGCCTTGGCATACCCCTGATGATCCTGTCGCGCATGGCGTCGAAACGGCGGCAGAAAATGCAGGAGCAGTTCCCGGTTGCGCTCGACATCTTCATTCGCGGCTTGCGTTCCGGCCATCCGGTGTCTTCTGCGCTGGACCTGCTGACAAAAGAAATGGAAGACCCGCTGGGGTCCGAATTCGGCCTGGTGCTCGATGAAGTGGCTTATGGTGCCGACGTCCGCGATGCGTTGCAATCAATGGCGGACAGATGGGGCCTTGAGGACATCCAGATGTTTGTGGTCTCGCTGTCGGTCCAGAATGAAACCGGCGGGAATCTGGCAGAAATCCTCGCCAATCTTGCGTCGGTCATTCGCGACCGGGCCAGCATGTACATGAAAGTGCGTGCGCTCAGTTCGGAAGGCCGCATGACCGCACTGGTTCTGACCGCGTTGCCTATATTGACCTTTGCCGGCCTGTTCCTGCTCAATCCGGCGTTCTACCTGGATGTCGCCCAAGACCCGATTTTCGTACCGGGCTTCCTCGGGCTGGTGGTGCTGTATTTCATCGGATTTTACACCATACGCCGCATGATTGATTTGAAGGTCTAGAATGTTAGGGGGCCTTACACTCAGCGGACCTTTGCGGCTGGCATTGCTGGCGCTGGTGTTCATCATCGTTGTGGCGATGGTCATGCTTCTTTCCAACACGCTGACGCGGCGCGCTGCTACCCGCGCGCGGCTGGACGAGGTTCGCGGCGAGCAGACCCGCCTGACCGACTCCGCAACGCTTCGCGGCGACACGCTGTCCAAGGGCTGGCACAAATTGACCGAGTTTATAGAGCGGTCGGGCATTTCGCTGGTCGATAGCCAGGGCGAAAGCCTGCGCGCCAGGCTGGTTGCTGCGGGCTATACCTCGCCCTTGGCCCCCAAGCTGTTCACGGCCATCCGCTTGGGACTCCTGATCTTGCTCCCGGGGATATTGGTGGGGTCAATTTTGCTCGGAGGAAGCGAGGTCTCTCCGTTCAAGCTTTATCTTTTTGGCGTCGCGCTGGCCGTGTTCGGCCTTTATGCGCCAAATCTGTTCATTTCAGCAAAGGCAGACCGGCGGCGCGAAGCCATCGTCAACGGCTTTCCTGACAGCCTCGACCTTATGCTGGTCTGTGTCGAAGCAGGCCTTGGCATGGAAGCCGCCTTCGATCGTGTCGGACGCGAAATGCTTCATTCGCATCCGCTGATCGCGCAAATGCTATCATTGGTCACGCTGGAGCTGCGTGCAGGATCGAGCCGGGAAGAGGCGCTGCGCAACATGGCGAGCCGGACGCAAGTGACCGAAATACGGTCTTTTTCAACCCTGTTGATTCAGTCGGACAAGCTGGGATCGAGTATCGGCGAAACGTTACGGGTCTATGCGTCCGAAATGCGCGAAAAGCGCCGGATGCGTGCGGAAGAAAAAGCGCACCGTCTGCCGGTGCTGCTGTCGGTGCCACTGGTGGCGTGCATGTTGCCGGTCATGATCGGCGTGCTGATGTTGCCGGCCATCATCCGCGTCGTGCGTCAGTTGGTGCCAGTACTAAGTGGAGGATAAGGCGATGCAAGGCTCGATAATTAAATGCGCGCTGGCGGGATGCGCGGTGATTGCGATCAGCGGTTGTGCCATGCAGCAAAACACGGCGCCTGAATATCGCTTGTCGTCGTCTGCCACGGCAGTCGTACCCGGCAGCTCCATGTTGCAAAGCGGCCGCACACAGCTCGATGCCGGCATGAACGCGCTGGCGATCGAGGCGTTTCGGGCGGAAATCCGGGCCAATCCGGATAGTGCAGATGCCTATAACGGCCTCGCCGTCGCTTACGGGCGGATTGGGCGTGACGATCTGGCGCAGCGTTATTTCGAAACGGCGCTTGCTCGCGAACCAGGCAACAGGAAGGCACAGACAAATCTCGCTAAGCTGACCGGGAATGTTGTGCCGCAGGTGGAACTTGCGATGGCCGATATTCCGGCGGTTGCCGACGAACCAGTGGCCGTTACTTTTGCGGGTGCCGAAGACCCGATTGGCGAATTGATCGACAAAATCACGGTACCTGCTTTGGCATCGTCGCTCGCTTCATTGCCAAGCGAAGATCACGCCGTGGCGCCAGTTTACACGCTAGCGAAACAGGGCGTTTTGTCGAAGCGGTTTGCCATTGCATCGGCGAGGGTCACGATGGTGGCGATAGCGCCAAAGATCGACCGGTCGTCCGGTCATGACAGCCCCGCAGAACTGCCAAAGCTGCCCGAACCGGCGCTACCGACAGGATATCCGCCTGTCGACTATCGCACCGGTGGCAATCGCCTGGTGCGCCTATCGCTTGGTGAAGTTCATCTTGTCACACGTCCTGAACCAGCGGCAAATGTAGCAAAAAGGCCGGACGATTTTGAATCCTTCGGCACCCGACTGGCGGCCTGGCTGCCGCAGTCCATTGCGATCGAACAGGCCAGTAGCCGGAACAACGCCAAAGATAATGCCGTCCTGATGGCTGCAATCGAACGCGCGGAACAGAATCGGAAACTCGCATCTGCCACCGACATAGTTTTGCCCGAGATGCCTGAATTCACATATCTGTCGTTCGGCCCTGCGGGGGATGCAGGAAGCGTTTGACCGGGCCATGAAGTTCGCCCCGTTATTCTTGCTGCCGTTGATTTTGGCATCGACTGGCCTTCAGGCGGAAGAGCATGTCGCGCCCGTAATCGACCAAGCGGCGTATCTGCAGCATGCAGACATTGCGTTGCGCGACGGCCGCCTGACGCAAGCAGCACAGATGATAACATGGCTGGAACGCAACGGCACCGAGGAGTCGCGCGACGATGTTGCATTGCTGAGGGCCGAATATGCCATTGCCAAGAGCGACGTTGCTGCGGCGGATGCTGCATTGAATGTCATCGGCAATTCGGGCCGGAATTTATGCCGGTTGCAGACGGCCAAGGGGTGGGTGTCAGCGCATCTTCGAGCCTATGATGACGCCATCGTTGCGCTTGCCGAGGCGGGCCGTGCATGCCCCGATGATGCAGGCATCTGGAATTTGCTCGGCCTGGTGCTGGTTCGCAAGGGCGAAAGCGATGCTGCGGCAATGGCCTTCCAACGGGCTGGCGATTTGGCACCTAATGACCCGGGCATATTGAACAACCACGCGCTGGCGCTTTTGCAGGGCGGTGAGGTCGAACTTGCGATGTTGCAGCTCGACCGTGCCGCGGCAACCTCGCCCGACAATGGCATGGTCGCCGCAAACCGCGATTTTGTGTCCGGCATGCTCGGCCGCACACCGGTGCGCCGCCCGCAGGAGAGCGACGCAGACTTTAGCAAGCGGCTGGTGAACCATGCTCAAGGTGCAAAGGCCGCGACCAATGACCGTCAGGCCAATGCGCTATTTTCACGGGCGCTACTGGCAATGGACCGGTTCGACCAAAAAATCTGGGCGCAAATTGAACCCCTGGAAGTCCGGCCCTGATGGAGCCAAACCTGGTCGTAGCGGCAATCTGGGGCGCAACGCTTTGCGCGGCTGCTTTGTCGGACCTGCGATCGTTCCGTATTGCCAATGTTTTTCCGGCAATCATCATATTGCTCTTTGCCGTTATGCATGGGCTGAGTGGCTTTTCGGGCGCGCTTTGGGCGAACCTGCTCCATTTCCTGCTGGCGCTTGCGGTCGGCATGGCACTGTTCGGCCGTGGCTGGGTTGGCGGCGGCGACGCCAAATTATACGCAGCCGCGGCCCTGTGGTTCAATTGGAAAGGGGCCGCAGCCTTGATTTTCCTGACCGGCGTCGCTGGAGCGCTCTTGGCGCTGCTGTTCGTTTCCATGCGCATGGCCGGCTTGCGCAAGAATGTACCTAAGGAAGACCGCCGTATTCCTTATGGGGTCGCGATCGCAGCGGGTGCCATTTTGGCCGCAGCATGGAGCGGTTGGGACGCGATATTTCCTGCGTTCAGTTTATAGCGGGTGCGCTCTTTTTCGCCGAACGCATGCCCTCGCGATTTACGATCAGCTCGGCACGCGATGCGACACCCAGTTTGCGATAAATGCTGTTGAGGTGGATCTTGACGGTGCCCTCCGTTAAATCGCACCGATCGGCGATTTGCCGGTTACGAAGCCCGAGACAGACCAATTCGACCATTTCCAGCTCGCGCTTGGTCAGCAAGTCGTCCGAGCGGACATTTCCGGTGGGCTTCTCGATCGAATATTGCAGCGCGGGTTCGGTCACGCCGCTGGCGAACCATTTGCCGCCTGCTAGCACGGCGTTCATACCTTCGATGATGATGTCGGGATCGCTGTCCTTCAGGGCAATTCCCTTGATGCCCAGCCGCATCGCTTCAATGGTTTGTTCGGGGTCGATATGTACCGTCAGGAACATCGCCGGCACATTGGGATAGTGTAGCCGGAGATAGCGCAACACGCGCAAGCCCCCGCCGTCGTGCATCGTGACATCAAGCATCGCGAGATCCGGCCGCTCCGCGTCGATCTTCGTGATTGCCTCTTCCACCGACAGCGCGGTCTCAACCTTGAATTCGCTTGAATCGCGAAGATACTGGCTGAATCCGTGCAGGAAAAAAGGATGATCATCGACCACCAATAAATTACGCATCGTCCACCTGCTGCATGGGTATCCGGATCGACAAGAGCGTTCCTTTACCCATCCCCTCCGCATATGCCTCGCCGTTCACGAGTCTCAAACGGTCTCGTAACGAAGCAGATTTCAACGTTAATGCAGGTTTTTCAAATCCCTGCTCCCCCTCCGGCAACGGGCTCAGATCCGAAACCGCTACCATCAACGCATCTTGCTTGAGCGAGAGCGATACTGTCAAGGATTTGCTTTTGGCGTGACGTACCGCATTGGCAATAACCTCGCGCAGCAAATGCTCGATATTGAGCGCCGATTCATGATCGACCGGAATGGCCGGCTCCTCCGAACTGAGCCTGACGTCGATGCTCCATTGCAGCGAAATGCTGCGCATGCAGATGTCCAGCTGCGACACCAGATTCACTGTGTGGTTAGTGCTCTGGCTGGTGTCCAATATGCCGCGCAAGCGCGATTGCTCGAGCGTAAGGATGTCGACAGTCTTGCGCACTTCGAGTTCTACGTCGGTCTTTGCGACGTCCTTTCGCTTGGCAAGAAGCATCAGACGCATGCGGAGCGCCGCAAGCGATTGCAAAACACCGTCATGCAGGTCACGACGCGCCACGTCATGGGCATCGGAAATGAAGGCACGTTCTGCGCCGGCCAAACGGCTCAGGAAATCCGACATTTCGCTGATGTGCCTGCCAATGTGAAGCGCCTCGGCAATCTTCGCCGCATCGACAGGGCGGCCCATGGCACAGACCACACCGCCGCGCGATCGATCGATCTGGATCGACTGGACGAGGGCGGTCGAGATATCTGCGCGGCGGAGTATTGTCGCCAGCCGCTGATCGGCATCGCTAAAGCTGTGCCATGATCGTCCACCAGGCGAAAAGACGCGGCTGTTTTCGCAATCGAAAATGCTGCAACCATCCTGGCGCTCTGCAAAAGCCCGCATAAGCTCGCTCCGATAGCTATCGTTCAGCCACGCATCGAGCTGGTGGTGATAATAGCGGCTCGGGGCGTTCCTGACGCGAGACGTCATCAGGCTGGCAGCACGTCCCGGACCGAACAGCTGCGCCAGCTGCCCGGTCCATGACTGCAGATCGAAATCGAAAGACCGTTCGAGCGAGAGCGCACGCAACGACGAAAAATCGTTGGTGAACTTCTCGATCATATACCGGCGGTTCGCCCATAATATGAACGCGGCGATGCATAAGATTTGCAAGGCCGCCGTGATGAGTTCGGGGCCTATCGAGGTGGACTCGTTGCGCCGAAAAACGGTTCCGAATATCAGGTTTGCGCCATCCCGGGCGATGAATGCCAGTGGCCAGATGGCAATTAGTGTGAACACCATTTTTAGCCCGACGCGCAAGCTCATGCCGAATATTATGACGCACAACGCAAAAGCAAATGTGGCACCGCCTTCGCCTTTCATCACCACAATCGACAGCAAGGCAAGACATGCGTCCGTTCCGACAATAAGGCGGGATGTTGTCTGTTGGAACGGCTTGCCGGTGACAGCTGCGATCGTCGTAAAGACAGTCCATCCCAGCCAGCAAGCCAGAAAGTTCCGGGCAACGGCCGAATAGGCCGATCCCGTCGGATAGGCGGAATTGACCCACAGATATACGAGACCGCACATCAAAATCCGGGCCAGGGGCATCGACCAGAACACCGCCTGTCCGGCGATGATGCCGAGCCGCCTCAAACTATGGCTTTCCTCGACCTGCACCGAATTCCTTTGGCTATATCGAACTATATACAACTATCGTTATATATTTGAATTATATTGGTAAATTTCCGTTAACAAGCTTGCGAATCGACTGCGGTTAGTGGTTACTGACGCGGTAACGAATCGGTTTTTACCATTCTAGGGTCGCCCACTGGAATGGCAAACCTGCCAACCTGAAGATTCAGGTGGCAGCTTTGCACATGAAGGATCAGGGGCACCATGATTAACCAGATTAGGCTGTTCTCCAAGCGTTCGGAGCGTGTCGAAGCTATCGCTTCGGCCCCGTCGTCGCGCGGCATTCCTCAATTCGATTCAGTCTTTTTCTGCGCGGGCCAGAGCGGCACCGGCGCGTCATTTTGCATAGGAACGCATCATGGACTTTAAGAATAGCGATATCGCCAACGGCCCGGTCCTCACCGACTTCGCCGGCGCAGAAGCAGCAGTAGCTCTCGAGGCAGCGGCAGTGCTTGCGGTCGCCATGCAGGGCGGCAATATCCTGCCGCTCACGGCGGACGGCCAGCTCGTTTTGCCTGCCGGTGTAGGTCTTGACGATATCAAGGTTGTCGGCCGCAACCTGGTCATCCAGATGCCTGATGGTACACAGATGATCGTTCCCGACGGCGCGGTGTTCGTTCCGGAGATCGTGGTCGATGGTGTTGCGGTGCCTCCACTCAACATCGCGGCGCTGCTCGTCGGGCAGGAGCCGCAACCGGCTGCCGGACGTCAGCAGAGCTCGGGCGGCAATTTTGCCGATCCGGTCGGCGATATCGGCGACCCCTTCGCACTGGGCGACCTTTTGCCACCGACACAGCTCGCGTTCCCGGAACCCGAAGAGCGCGAGATTATTCCGCAATTGGAAGATGAAGAGCCGACGACGATAATCATCACGCCCGACCAGCCCGCAGGCTCGGTCAGCGCGACGGCGTCAGTCAACGAAGCAGCCTTGCCAGCGCGCGGTTCGGAACCTCCCGGTTCGAACGAAGCCTCCAATGCGGAAACCACCACTGGCACCATCGTCTTCGATGCACCCGACGGGCTGGCTTCGATTACGCTGAACGGTGTTGCCATTACTGCGGTAGGCCAGGTGTTCGTGACACCGCTCGGGCGGCTGACGATTACCAGCATCGCGCCGGGTAGTATCGGCTACAGCTACACGCTGACCGACAACACCACCAATCCGTCTTCGAACGATGTTTTCGCGGTCGTTGTCACCGATAGCGACGGCGATACTGCATCGGCAAACCTGACGATCAATATCGTCGACGATGCGCCTACTGCGCGCAACGATACCGACAGCGTCCCGGCCGCAAACTACAGCGGCCAGACGGGCAATGTCATCACCGGTGCTGGCACCACCAGCGGCAATGCCGGTGCCGACACCCAAGGCGCCGACGGGGCAGTCTTGACCGGAATCCGCGCAGGGACCGCCACAGGCACATTTGCCGCAGCGGGCACAACGATCAACGGCCAATATGGCACGCTGACAATCTCCGCAGACGGCAGCTACACTTACACGCGAAATGCCGGGACTCCGGGCGGCGTGAACGACGTCTTCACCTATCAGCTCACCGACGGCGACGGCGATACCTCGACCGCAACTCTGACCATCTCGATTGGCGACAGCCCAGTGACGATCACTTCGGTGCCAGTTGCTGGCGCTGCTGGCACGGTTGTCGATGAAGCGGGCCTTCCCGCGCGCGGTACCGAACCTCCGGGCTCGAACGCTGCCGCTCCCAGCGAGTCGACCAGCGGTACCATCACGTTTACGGCACCTGATGGTGTTGCCAGCGTGGCAATTAACGGCGTCAATATCACGGGTGCCGGACAGGTCATTACTGTGCCGACCGGCACGCTGCTGATAACCGGCTATAATCCGGCGACCGGTACCCTGGCCTATACCTTCACGCTCACCGACAACACTTCGGGCGATGCGACCACACAGGTGTTCACGATCACGGTCACCGACACCGATGGCGATACTGCGAGCAGCCCGTTCACCGTGCGCATCATCGACGATGTGCCAACGGCGGTTGCAGATACTGACAGCATTGCTGCGGGCAGTTACGGCCCCGCCACCGGCAATGTCATCACCGACAGCGAAGGCGATGGCGGCAAGGATGTGCAGGGCGCGGACGGCGTCACCGTGACCAATGTTGCAGGCGCAGGCGGATCGGGTGCTGCGGGCACCGCAGTCAATGGGCTTTATGGCGTCCTGACTCTAAATGCCGATGGCAGCTATAGCTATGTGCGCAACGCAGGTTCGCCCGGCGGCGTGTCGGACGTTTTCACTTACACGATCACCGACGGTGACGGCGACACATCGACAACGACGCTGACCATCGCGATTGCCGACAGCCCGGTAACGCTAACCTTGCCGGTAAAGGGTGCTGCGGGCACTTCGGTCGATGAGGCAGGCCTTCCGGCTGGATCGAACGCGCCTGCAGACAGCGAAAAAACGAACGGCACGATCAACTATGTCGCGGCGGACGGTCCGGCGACGGTGACCATTGATGGCGTTGCGGTAACGGCTGTCGGCCAGACCTTCACCGGAAGCTTCGGCACGCTGAAAATCACCAGCATCGCGAATGGCGTTATCGGTTACGAGTATCTGCTGACCACCAACACATCGGGCGATGCCACCTTCGACGATTTTGCGATTGTCGTGACCGACCAGGATGGCGACAGCAGCAATGGCACGCTGGTTATCGATATCGTCGATGACGTGCCCACCGCGCGGCCCGATGTTGACTCGGTGACCGAGGATGATTTCGGCGTCGACAGCGAGACTGTCTCCGCCGACGGCAATGTCATCACCGGCGTCGGCGGTAGCGATGCCAACAGTACAGACGGTGTAGCCGACACCCGGGGTGCCGATGGCGCGAGCGTAACGGCCGTCGCCTTTGGCGCAACTGCAGGCGCAGTCGGCGGTTCGACGGCTGGCGAATATGGCACGCTAACGCTCAATGCCGATGGCAGCTACAGCTATATTCTCAACAATTTCGACCCGCGCATCCAGGGTCTCGACAGCGACGAGACGCTGACCGAAGTCTTTACCTATACGATCACCGATGGCGATGGCGATGCGCGCACGACGACGCTGACCATCACAATCAACGGATCGGATGATCCGATCACGATCAACGGCCTCAATATCCAGGGTCCGGAACTGGTCGTCGATGACGACGATTTGCCCGACGGCTCGTCGCCCAACGCGCCTGCGTTGACCAAGACAGGCAGCTTCACTGTCAATGGCGTCGATGGCATCGCCTCGATCAAGATCGACGGTGTCGAGGTATTTGTCGGACAGACCATCGTCACCGCGAGCGGTACCTTTACGATCACGGCCATTTCGGCCCCTGCCAATGGCAATGCGACCGGCATTACCGTCAGCTATAGCTTCACGCTGAATAGCAACACCGCTCATCCCAATGGCGGTGGCGAGAATTCGATCACCGAAAGCTTCCAGGTCACGGTTACCGACACCGACGGTTCGACTGACACCGACACGATCGACGTTTTGATCATCGATGACGTTCCGACCGCAGTGAACGACACCGACTCGATTGCTGCCGGCCAATTCGGCCCTGCAATGGGCAATGTCATTACCGATGCCGAAGGCGATGGCGGCGCGGACACGCGCGGTGCCGACGGCGCGACCGTAACCGCTATTGTCGGCGCTGCGGCAGGTACCGTCGGCGGCACGACAGCAGGGCTTTATGGTGTGCTCACGCTGAATGCGGACGGCAGCTACGGCTACGTCCGGAATGCAGGCACGCCTGGCGGCGTCAGCGATATATTCACCTACACGATCACCGATGGCGACGGCGACACATCGACCGCGACTCTGACTATAGCAATTGCCGACGCGCAGCCTGTGGCGGGGCAAAACGCTGCGGTGCTTCTCGACGACGATGCGCTTGCCGGCGGTAACGCTGGCGGCACCGGTGACGATGTCGATGCGGCCAACCTCACCGGCACGCTGGCTGCTTCGGGTGGCGACGGTCCGCTCAGCTGGGCCTACCAGACGAGTGGCGCACCGGCAGGCTTCACTTATGTTGCGAACGGCAGCGGTATCGACATTTTCCAGGGTACGACCAAGGTTCTGGCGATCACCCTGAACACTGCGACCGGCGCTTACACGGTTACGCAATTGGCACCGATTGTGCACGCACCGGGCAGCGACGAAAACAATCAGGGCTTTACGATAAGCTATAATGTCACTGACACCGATGGCGATGCTTCGTCGGGAACGCTCACCATCAACGTCGATGACGACACGCCGACGGCAGCGAACGATGTGGACGAAATCCTGTCGGGCAGCGCGGCTCCGGCAACGGGCAATGTCATTACCGACGCCGAAGGCGACGGTGGCGCGGACTCGGTGGGCGCAGATGGCGGCGCGGCGATTGTCGCGATCACAGGATTTGGCGGTGCCGGCATCGTAGGAGGCGTCACAAACGGCCAATATGGCGTCCTGACGATTAATGCCGATGGCAGCTACAGCTATGTCCGCAACGGCGGGACGCCCGGAAATGTCGAGGATGTATTTACCTACACGCTAACCGATGCGGATGGCGATACGGTGACCGCGACGCTGACCATTTCCATAGAGGATGCGCGACCGATAACGGGGCTGAATGCTGTTGTCCTGCTCGACGACGATGCGCTGGCGGGCGGCAATGCAGGCGGCACTGGCGATGATGCCGACGCCGCCAATCTGACCGGTACGCTTGCCGGATCTGGCGGCGACGGTGCACTGACCTGGGCTTACCAGACCAGTGGCAATCCGGCTGGTTTCACTTATGTGGCAAACGGAACCGGCATCGATGTCTTCCAGGGCACGACCAAGGTTCTGGTCATCACGCTGAATAGCGCGACCGGTGCCTATACCGTCGCGCAGGTTGCACCGATTAGCCATGCAAATGGTGGCGATGAAAATAATCAGATCTTCACGATCAACTACACCGTGACCGACGCCGATGGCGATGTGGCACCAGGCACACTGACCATCGACGTCGATGACGATAGCCCGACGGCGACTGATGACGGTCGTGTAACCATCGAAGGCGCGCCTGCGGTCACCGGTAATGTGCTTTCGAACGATTCGGTCGGCGCGGATGTGCCCGGCGCGGTCACGCTTGTCGGCGCGACGGCAATCGGCGTAAACACCGTCATTGTCGGCACATACGGCACGCTGACGATCAGCAGCAACGGCGGCTACAGCTATGTACCGAACGCATCGGTACCGAGCGGCTCGATCGACAGCTTTGCCTACACAATGCGCGATGCCGATGGCGATACGGCCACCGCAACGCTGACATTCACCTTCAATGGCGATGCCAACAGGCCGACAGCGGGTACGACCACAGCCAGTGTCGACGACGATGCACTGGCGGGCAATGCAGGCGGAACAGGCGATCTTCCCGATCCCAACACCGACGGCGATAACAATCAGGCAACTTTCAGCGGGACGTTGCCGTTGAATTTCGGCCTCGACGGCGCAGGCAAGGTCAGCTTTGCCAATCTTCACAACCTGTTTGTCATTGTGGGTACGGAAAGTGTCCAGCTGAGCTGGAACGAAGCGGCCAGCACCCTGACCGGTACCGGCCCGAGAGGTGTGTTGTTCACCGTGGTCGTCAATCAGGCGACCGGTGCCTACACATTCACGCTGCTCGATAATGTGCTTCACAATGGCGGCGGCAATGAAAACGACGCCACTGCCGTCCTGACCTATCTGGTTACGGACAGCGACGGTTCCGCCGTCCCGGGTACGCTAACCGTCACTTTCGACGACGACACGCCGGTAGCGGTAAGCGACGTCGATTCGGTATCGGAAGACGGGCCGTCGACCGCCGATGGCAATGTGTTTACCGGAAACGGAGGGTCTGATGCCAACGCAACCGACGGCAGTGCAGACAGCATCGGTGCCGACGGCACAGGGCCTTCCGGTGCTGTCACGGCGGTAGCCTTCGGCGCTACTGCCGGAACGCTCGGCTCGGCGCTCAATGGCGCTTACGGTGCGCTGACGCTCAATGCCAATGGCAGTTACAGCTATGCGCTGAATAATGCGCTGGCTGCTGTGCAGGGCCTCGACACCGGCGAAACGCTGACCGAGATTTTCACATATACGATCACAGACGCCGACGGCGATAGCACCACCGCAACGCTCACCATCACGATTAACGGGACAAATGATGCGCCCGTAGTCGGCACCGGTACAGCTGTCGTTTCCGAAGAGGGTCTTGCCAACGCCATTGCCGACAGCACCGGCGTTTCGGACACGACCAACAGCGCAACGGCTGGCGGTACGATCTCGATTGCCGATGTCGATGGCGAAACATATATAGTCACCCTGGGCGACCCTGGTGCGGTGCTGACCGCCGACGGACTGACGGTCACCTGGACAGGCGTTGGTACTGGAACATTGACCGGGCGGGTCGAAACCTCGCCTGGCGTTTTCGTCAACGTCATTACGGTAACGATTTCGAACACCGGCGTTTACTCGGTTACCCTCCTGCAATCGGTCGATCACCCGACCGTCAACGTCGAAGATATCAAGTCATTCATCGTACCGGTGAACGTCAGCGACGGCACCGTGACAGTGCCGACAACCTTGACGGTAACGATCGAGGACGACAGTCCACTGGCCGCCAACGATAGCGACAGTGTTACCGAAGACGGTGCCCTGACCGCGGATGGCAACGTCCTGACGGGTATAGGTGGCAGCGATGCCAATATCACTGACGGTGTTGCCGACGGCACCGGGGCCGATACGCCCGCGTCGGTTACAGCAGTGGCGTTCGGCGCCACGGCAGGTACGCTCGGCGCGGGTCTTGCCGGTGCCTATGGAACACTGACGCTCAATGCCAACGGCAGCTACAGCTATGCGCTGAATAATGCCCTCGCGTCGGTGCAAGGTCTCGATTCAGGCGAAATCCTGACCGAAACCTTCACCTACACCATCCGCGATTCGGACGGCGATACTTCAGTCGCCACGCTGGTCATCACCATCAACGGCGCGAACGACGCTCCGACGCTCGGCACTGCAACGGTTTCTGTTTCGGAAGAAGGCCTGACGGGTGCCAATCCCGATACAAGCGGAGCCCCGGATACGACCAACGTAAAGACCATCGGCGGGACGATTGCCGTCGGCGATGTCGATGGCGAACCGCTCACTGTAACCCTGGGTAATCCGGGCGCGGTGCTGACTGCCGACGGGCTGGCTGTCACCTGGACGGGTGTCGGTACCGGAACCCTTATCGGTTCGGTAGGCCTTGTTGAAGTCATCAGGGTAACCATCGACAATAGCGGCAACTTCGTCGTGACGCTGTCGCAGTCGATCGACCATCCGCTGATGAACGTCGAAGACCTCAAGACCTTCACAGTGCCAGTGACCGTCAGCGACGGCACAACATCGACCACCAATCCAACTGCGCTCACAATCAATATCGAGGACGACAGTCCGATTATCACGTCCGCAAGCAATGTCGTCCTGACGGGTTCGAACCTGTCGGTAACCGGCAATTTCGATTACGAAATCGGCGCGGATTCAAGGCCGGCAATCACTACGGTGAATGGCGACTTTACCTCGGTGCTGCTCACCGGGCTGGTCGGGTCGGCCGCCATTACCAATGTCGTGGTGACCAAGACCTCCGAAACCGGAACGGCGGCAAACTATACCTTCAGCTTCCAGTATGACTCCGACCCGTCGACGCCCGGTGTGCAAACGGCGACCTCCACCGGCAGCCTGGTTTTCAACAAATCGGGAACCTACACGATCACGCTCAACCAACCGATTGCGACTTTCACGACCGTAACAACCAGCGGCACAATCGGGACGCCGGAAAGCTATAATCTCGTCGGTTCGGCGGCATCCCAGCCGGAGATCGTTGTATCCCAGCTAGGCACGAACTTCTTCGTCCGCTTTACCGGCGTCGACGATAACGTGAATGCAGGCGGAAACGGCTCGTTCGTCGCTGGCGAAACCTTTGGCGGCACGCAGGGCTGGGTCAGCATCACCGGTAACGAAAACGGCGTGTCGTCCGATACGCTGCAAAATGGCGAGGTGCTCAATCTCGACTTCTACACCGCAAGCCCCGGAGGCGCGGTGGCACCCGGACCGGGGACGGCACGCGCCGACACCGTGTTCCTTAAACTCGCCCAGCTCGGCAACAGCGAAGATATGGTTGTACTGCTGAAGCTCGTCGATCCCGATGACGGCAGCATCACCACGCGCGTCGTGGTCGTCGATGCCGGCGACATCTGGAAGCCTGCCGATGGAGCCAATCCATATGGCATTTCCTATGTCGGTGCCGACGGTGTCATCATCATCGAAAGCAACGATTACAATTTTGGCACCGAAAATTACCAGATTTACGGAATGCAGTTGTTGACCTCGACCAATGGGGTAACGCTGGGTGCCGGGAACAACGCTATCGATCTCAATCGCAACACCGGTGCGACCGGCTTCTCGACTTTCAACGACAACTTCACTGGCACCGACGATAACGACGTTATCAAGATCGTCGATATCGGCTTCGTGCAGCGGACCACAAATACGCAGGTGTTGAAGTTGAACATCGACGTCGTCGTAACGGATTCGGACGGCGACACGGCAATGCAGCTTCTAACCGTTAACGGCGGCGTACCGGTTGCTCCGCTCGCGCCGCTGATGCTTGGCGGTACCCAGACGGCTTTGCCGGGCGGGACAATGCTTTTTGCCGTCGAACAGGAACAGGAAACGGCAGCACAGCAGAGTTTTGCAGCAACTGCGCCGTCCGGGCAGAGTCGTTTCAGCCTGCAAATGGCGACGGAAACCGCAGCGCCAATGGCTGTTTCGCTCGCGGCGAATGACAAATCGGCCGAATTGCTACGCACCACGACCAACGTAACGGCCACGGTGATTGCGGCATCGCTCGTCGGGCTTCCGGCGATATCCGATGTGCTGGCGGCACCCGCACCGGATGCGTCACGGCTTGCGATGCTGCCGGGTCAGGAAACGGCCATGCCCGAACTCGTCGGTCTTGTCGGCGAAATCGGCAATGTCGCAGGCGTCGGCGATGCGGTTCTATCCATGGACGTGGAAACGACCCGCATTACCGCTGATGACTATAGCAGCTTGCGAGCAGCCGATTACGATGATGCGGTCGCAACGCTCGATATACGGCCCGCCTCGCCACTGTCCGATGGGCTCATCGGAGGCGCGGATGCCATCGATATCGCGGACATCCTGCCCGCAGCATCGCCTGTGGCTGCAGATGCGGTCCTGCACAACATCCTCGATCTTGCAGCCGCCAGCCTGACCGATGGCAGCAACGATAATCCAGCCCGGCTGGCGATCGAGAATGTCGTCGATGAAGCCTTGCCCGATAGCATGATCGACCGCCTGGTCGAGGCGTTCGAGGCAGATTTGGAGGTGCCCGTTATTAGCGGCGAAGGTGTGGCGGACAGCAGCGGTTATCTGGTCGAACTCATCAACCAGAGCGTCAGCAATTCGCGTGATTCCGTAAACATCCATGTCGACCCCTTCGGTTCGCAATTTCACGACATGGCAACAATAAACAACGGATAATAAACAAAAAAATGCTTCGGAGGTGAAGGATCATGAAACGATCAACATTAAAGGCAATGGCAGCGGGGGCGGCAGTTTTCATTGCTCAGCCCGCATTGGCACAGGTCGATTTGACGGCAATGGATGTTGGGGAATTACGCCCCGAGGTCCAGCAGCGCTATGACGAGGCGCTGGCTGCAACGACAAATCCGGCGGTGCTCGCCTCGCTTGGCAGCAACTATATGTATGCGTCCGAAGCCAAAGTCTGGTGCGGCATCGCCAGCGGCTTTCTGAAAAATTCGATCCGCGACAGGGAAAGCCTGACGCGCTGCGAAAAATATCATCGTTTGATGAATGGAACCGCACCCGCGGCTCCTGTGGTCGCCATACCCGAGCCACCTCCGTCGCGCCCCCGTACGGCGGCCTGTGACTCGCAGTTGGCGGCCACCTTGTTCTTCGACTGGGATTCGGTCGCGCTTCCGGCCAATGCCGACGAAACGCTTGCCTTCGTGTCGAACAACAAGGTCGCTTGCGGGTGGAACAGCTTCACTGTCATCGGCCATACCGACCGCTCCGGTTCGGACGGCTATAATGACAATCTCTCCCGCCGCCGCGCCGAAGCGGTTGCCGCAAGATTGCAGGCAACCGGCTTGAGCGCATCGGCACTCACCGTTTCGGGTCGCGGCGAAAGCGAACCCAAGGTTGTGACCGCCGATGGCGAGCGCAACCCGACCAATCGCCGCGTCGAAGTCACGGCCGTTAACTGAGGGGGAGACGAACAATGAAGACCCGTAATATATTGATGTTCACCGCCTCGGTAACATCGCTTTCATCTATCTCGACCGCCGATTCCGACAATGTCATCACCGTCGAACAGGCTGTTCCGGTTCAATCGGTTGCAGCGGCGGCGAGCATGGCGTTCACGCCGTCGGTAGAAGTGGCGGTCGATCAAATCGCGACATCGCCGGCACCGGTTCCGGAAGCTGTGATTGTGCCATTTGCCGAGCCCGCACCCGCATTGGCTCCGGCGATATCCGCCAATGACCTTGTACCGGAGACGACCATCGAGTTTGCGGCCATGGCACCGGCGGCGATGCCGGTCGATTTACCCGCAACTTTGACGGTTGAGCCGTTTGAGGCCGTGGTTCTCCCGATAGAGGCTGTCGAGGCTGGTGCCGCACCTGCGGCTCCGCTGGTTGCGGTGTCCGAAACCTTCGCTCAGATTGTCGCTCCTGCCCCTCAGGCAGTGGTGACGCCCCCGGTTCCAACTGAAGTCGCTGCTCCTGCGACCATATTGGAACCAGTAGCCAAACTCTCCGAATTGCCTGTTGTAGAAGCTGTCCCGTCGGCACAGTCGATCGCTGAAACCGAAGAACCGGCCACGGCCAAGGTCGCTGTTCCCGAAGCGCCGCAATATGCGTTTTTCGACGATGCGGCATCGGCAGCACCTGCGGCAGCGATGCAAAGCGCAGCTATCGATTATTCGGGCACGGTCACGCTCGACCAGGCAATTGCTGCGGCTCTCGAAACCAGCCCGGAAATCAACCAGGCGATCATGAACAAGGAAGCGATCGAGTTTGAGCGCGAACAGGCGCAGGGGCTGTACCTGCCGCGCGTAGATATCGAGGCATCCGCAGGCATTCGCCGTCTTGAAAACCCGACCCGCCGGACACTGGGTATCGAGGAAGACGAACTCTATCCGCTCGAAGCCGGTATCACTGCGGAGCAGACGGTCATCGACTTCGGTCGCCGCCACGGCGAACTGATGCGTCAGGCCGCAAGGACCGATGGTGCCGCGTTGCGCGTCGCCGAGCGTTCGGAAAACACCGCGTTGCTCGTTTCGCGGCAATATCTCGACATCCTGCTTCAGCAGCGCATCGTTGCGGCGGCGGAGGATAATGTGACCTTCCACCGCAATCTGGTGGGCGACCTCGGTCAGGGCGTGCAACAAGGCTCGATCAGCATCGCTGACCAGCAACAGGTGCAGGAACGTTTGCAGGCTGCCATTGTGCGCAAGACCGAGGCCGAAGAGGCGCTGGTCAATGCGCAGATCCAGTTGCAGACGCTGACGGGCCTCAGCATCGGTGGGGCAGCGATGCCGCAATCGATGCGCGCGGCGGTCAGCCCGACCCTTGGCGAAGCTGTTGCCGAAGCGCGGCAGAACAATCCAAAGGTCAAGGAAGCCCAGGCAGACGTCGATGCGGCGCACGGCATGGTCGAAAAAGCCAATGGCGATCTTTATCCGACCATTGGCGTCGATGCGCGTGGCCGCGTGGGTGAGGATATCGATGGTTTCAACGGCAAAACCAACGACGTGCAAGCGCGCGTTGTGTTCAAATGGAATATTTTCGACGGCGGCATAAACCGCGCGAAATATCAGGAAATGGTACGTCGTGCGAGCGAGAGCCGTTTCCGCCTGCACGAACTTGTCCGTTATGCCGAAGAAGATGTGCGGCGGGCCTGGAACAGCATGTCGACGCAGCGCAAGGTGTCGGAAGAGCTGTCCACCCAAAGCAGGGTGAGCGACGATCTGCTGCTCTCCTATCGCGAGCAGTTCAACGTCGGCCGCCGCTCGTTGCTTGACGTGCTCGATGCCCAGAACACCCGCTATAATGTGCAAGTTCGGTTCGAAACCGCGAAATTTGCCGAGCAGTTCGCCGAATATCAGGTGCTGGCAGCAACCAACAAGCTGCTCGCGTCGATGAACCTGAAGCCGGCTTCGGGTTCGGACGCTTATGCACGCGACCGCTTCGATTACGGCCCGCCGCCGCCTGCGGAGCTGCAGCGGAGACGCTATCCGCGCTGATGCGGATAGCGTTCGACCAAATTCGGGGGAAGTTGTGTACGAGCGATTAGAAACTGAAGTGGCAGCGGCCCTTGAAACTGTCGGCACGGGCATGCCCGATACGATCATGGCAGCTGTCAGAAGGCTGGCCCGGGAAAACGAGCTTCCCGACCCGGGCAGCCTTTTCCAGACCTTGCCGATGGACAGCAAGGGGCGGTTGCCTTTCCATCAGGCGGAAAATGCACTCGAACTGGCCGGATTGACCACGGCACCCCTGGCAGGTGGCCGCATCCCGAAAAAGGCAGAGCATTTGCCTGCGCTCATTCGGCTGAACGACGACAGTGTGGCGATCGTTTACGAGGCGGGCAAGGAGCAGGCGCTGGTCTGGAAACCGGAATCGGCCGAACCGGTATGGACCGATCTTGCCGACCTCGAAGGCCAATATGTCGGGCAAGCAATCCACGTCAGCGGAAATGCGAGCCGGCTGCGCAGCGGCGACGAAGGCTGGATCAAAGCGGCGCGCGATAACTGGTTCTGGGGCGAATTGTCCCGAATGAAGCGCGATTTCTATCCGGTATTTGGTGCCGCATTCCTTATCAACCTGCTGGCCTTTGCTTTGCCGTTATTCTCGATGAACGTTTACGACCGGATCATCCCCAATCGCGCAGTGTCGAGCCTGTGGGTACTTGCCATTGGCGTGTTGCTGGCCTTCGCGGTCGAATTCGCGCTGCGCATGGCACGCTCGAACCTGCTCGACGAACTGGGCCGCAAGCTCGACCTGAAGCTCTCGGAAAAGATTTTCGGCAAGCTCATCAACCTTCCACTGGCCGACCGCTCGGGTGATACCGGGCGGCTGGTGCGGCGCGTGTCCGAATTCGAAATCGTGCGCGATTTCTTTGCGTCGACCACGGCGGTGCTGATCGTCGACATGCTGTTTCTTGTGGTCTTTGTCGCGCTGATCGCGGTGCTTGCCGGATGGCTGGCGCTGGTGCCGGTCGTGATCATCGCGATCATGTTCTTCGCGGGCAAGATACTGCAAGGCAAGATGACTGCTGCGACGCTCGATGCGCAAGCCGATGCAGGGTTGCAGCACAGTCTTTTGGTCGAAGCGATCAGCGGCGCGGAAACGCTGAAATCGACCGCTGGCGAAGGCCGCATGATCGGCCGCTGGCGGAACCTCGCGCGGATGAGCGCGCTGACGCAGGAGCGCCTGCGCCACCTTAACGCCACCTCCGTAACGCTCGCCAGCGTCTGCCAGCAGATCACCAGCATCGCCTTGGTCATCGGCGGCTTTTACCTGTTCGACGCAGGCAAGATTTCGATGGGCGCAATCATTGCCATCGTCATGCTTGCTGGCCGCTCGCTCGCACCCGCGGGACAATTGGCGTTCCTGATGACGAGGGGGCGGCAGGCGCTGACCGTGCTCGACAGCCTCGGCGGCCTGATGGAAAAACAGGACGAACGCAGCTTCGGCAGCAACAGCGTCATTCCAACGGTGCGCGACGGCCATATCAAACTGGAAGATGCGAGCTTCGCCTATCCGCAAAGCAGCCGCGAGGCCTTGTCGGCCATCAACCTTGAAATCAAACCGGGCGAGAAGGTTGCAATCATCGGGCGGGTAGCATCGGGCAAATCGACTTTGGGTCGCCTGCTTTGCGGCCTCTATTACCCGGACGAAGGCGCGGTGCTGGTCGACGGCCTCGACAACCGCCAGTTCCGACCCATCGACCTTCGGCAGCAGCTCCGCTTTGTCGGACAGGATGCCGAACTGTTCAGTGGCTCGATCAAGGACAATCTGTTGATGGGCGCGCCCAATGCCGATGACGAAGGGCTGATCGATGCGCTGCGCCGTGTGGGCGCAGACGAATTTCTGGGGCGCGACGATGGTGGTTTCGATCGCGGCACCGGCGAACGCGGACGCAATCTGTCGGGCGGGCAGCGGGGCTTTCTGGTACTCGCACGCGCCCTGGCTTCGCCCTCGAAACTGCTGTTCCTCGATGAGCCGACAGGTGCGATGGATATGCGCACCGAGGCGACATTTGTCGAGCGGCTGAAGACTGCGACCTATCCCGGCCAGACGCTGGTCATTTCCACCCACCGCCACGCCGTGCTGTCGCTGTGCGACCGGCTGATCGTCATGGACCGGGGCAAAATTGTCGCCGACGGCCCGCGCGACGAGATCATGAAACAGGCTGCGGAAAAGGGAGCGGCGGCATGATCCACGATTATCCCGACCGGCTCGACGCCTTCGCGCTCGAAGACGAAATGCCGCCGCCTGTCCGGCAACGGGGGCTGGGCAAGGTGGTCCTGACACTCATCGGCCTGAGCATTGCCCTTGCCGTGCTTGTGACGCAGATCGACTGGCAGGACGCCTATGACCGGGTTTTTCCCGATAAAGCGGCGGCCACGGAAACTGTTCGCACCAAGGAACAGGTTGCGCTGATCGCAGCGACTCAGGCCGACCAGAGCAAGGTCGCGGCCGAGGGCGAGGAAGCAGAGGCGCTCAACGAGGCCATCCCGCTCGGCAAGGGCCCTATCGAAACCGCATTGCCCTTCTACATCACCGACACCAGCATGACGAATAGCGAGAAGGCGCTGCGCTGCATGACGCAGGCGGTCTATTACGAAGCAGGGTTCGAACCCGTTGCTGGCCGCTACGCCGTCGCGCAGGTCATCCTCAATCGGATGCGTCATCCTGCTTTCCCCAAATCGGTGTGCGGCGTCATCTACCAAGGCAGTAGCCGTCCCGGTTGCCAGTTCAGCTTCGCCTGCGACGGTTCGCTGCTCCGCGCGCCAAGTACAAAAGCATGGGCCGAGGCCCGCCGCGTTGCCGAGGACGTGCTGTCTGGAACCGTTGCGTCAACGGTCGGCATGGCGACGCATTATCATGCCAATTATGTCTCGCCTTACTGGGCGCCGAAGCTGCACAAGATTACGCAAATGGGCGCGCATATCTTTTACCGCTGGCCCGGAAACTGGGGCAGGCGCGTGGCATTCAGCGGCGTCTATCGCGGCGGCGAATATATCCCTGCGGTGTCAAGCCTTGCGAATATCAATGCTGGCACTACCGGCGAGTTGACGGATGAATTGCTCCTTGCCGATACACCCGTCGCGGTGCGCGAAGTGACTGACCGGCGCGCGGATAACGATGTGGGTGGGCGGATCGATACCAGCAAGACATGGCGACTGACAATGCCGATGGGTACCGAAACCCGCGCCAAGGCGGATTCGCCGACAGCGATCAAACTGCCCGCGCTGGAGGCAGCACAATGAAGTTCAAGGCCTGGTTCGGGCGGTTGAATGCCGCCGAACGTATCATCTTTTTCAGCGCGGTCGGATTGTCGCTGTTCATCCTGTGGGCAAGCCTTGCGCAGGTCGATGAAGTCACGCGCGGGCAGGGACGGGTTATTCCGTCGTCCAAGGTACAATTGGTGCAGGCGGCCGAGCCTTCGACGGTAGAGCAGATACTGGTGCGCTCCGGCCAGACAGTGCGCAAAGGGCAATTGCTGGTGCGCTTCGATGACACAAGTTCGGCATCGGAACTCGGACAATTGCAGACCGAAACCGAGCGGTTGGCCGCCAGCTCGGCGCGCCTCAATCGCGAAGCTGGCGGCGCAGGCGGCTGTGTCGGCGCAAGTTGCGAAGACGAGGCGCGTTTGCAGGCTGCGCGTCAGGCGGCACAACGCAGCCGGGTCGGCGCGCTGAGCGCAGGCGTCGAACAACGACGCCGCGATCTGGGTGAGGCTCAGGCGACTGTCTCGTCGCTCGAATCCAGCCTGAAACTGGCGCAGGACCAGGTCGATATGGTCCGCCCACTGGCGGAGAAAAAGATCGTCCCGCAAACCGATCTGCTCACCGCCCAGCGCGAATTGCAGGACATCCGCGGACGGCTTGCTGCCGCGCGCGAGGGCGTTTCGCGCGCTTCGGCGGCTATTCGCGAAGCACAGGCGCAAGTGGCTGAATCGCAGTTTCAATATCGTCAGGAGGCGCTCAACGAACGCTCTCAGATCAATACCAAGATCGCAGTCAACGAACAGACGATGCGCGGCGCGCAAGGCCGCCTCAACCGTACCGAGATCCGCTCGCCAGTGAACGGTATCGTCAACGATGTGCAGGTTACGACCGTCGGCGGCTTTTTGAACGCGGGCGAAAAGATTATGCAGATCGTCCCGATGGGCGACAAGCTGCTTATCGAGGCTCGCGTTGCGCCCGGTGACATCGCCTTCATCAAGGTCGGCGATCGCGCCAATGTGAAGGTCACCGCTTATGATTTCTCGATTTACGGTGGCCTGTCGGGTCGGGTCGCGCAGGTGTCCGCCGACAGTATCTATGACGAGGTCGAACGGCAGGCCTATTTTACCGTGATTGTCGAAACCGACCGCGCCTTTCTGCTGAAATCGGGCAAGCGCTTGCCGATCACGCCGGGCATGATCTGCGATGTGGAAATATTGACTGGCCGCAAAAGCGTGCTCAGCTATCTGCTCAAACCCGTTATAAAAGCGCGCTCGGAAGCACTGACGGAACGCTGAGCAGCGCAAGCGAAAGCGACGGCATTTCGGGCTCTGCCGTCACGGTGAGCACATCTGCCAGGTGCAGCGCAGCTGGCGGCACGACCGGCGATGCCGATGCCATGCGGACCGGCTGCGTCGGCTGCACCGCATAGCCATGCACCCATTTGCTATTCTGGCCAAAGGACATGATCGGGCGATAATCGTTCGGCAGGCGGGCATCGAGCAAACGATCGGTCACATTGTCGAGCATCACCGCACGCTCGCCCAGCGTTACTACAAGGACGGCATGGTCGGCATTCCTGACCAGGTCGCGAGCCACGACCAGCCGCATCCTGTCCCGACTTATCCCGAGGGCGGAGAGCAGCTCCATCTTGGCAATGGCAAAATCCTCGCAATCGCCAACACCGCGCTGGAAAGTTTCAATGGCGGGTGCCCAATAATCTGCCCGGCCGTAAATGTCGCGGTCTTCGCCAAATTCGATCTTCCGGTTCACCCAGCGGTTGACGGCTTCGACCTGCTCTGCCGGATCGCCCGAATTACGCGCGCCCGTGGCGGCCAGCAACCGTGCCACTTTTGCAATGCCCCGCTTTGCGTTGACGGCCGACCATTTTTTGTCGAACGGCGTGCGCGCTATGGCAATCGATACCGAGCCGAGAATGGCATTTGCCGGCAGGGCAAGCGATGGCGCACCGTCCCGCTGGAGCGGAAAATTGGCGACCGGATCGCATGGATTGCCAGCAGGTTGGTTCAATGCCGCCGACAGATCGGCTGCGGTCGATGTTGTATAAGCGCCGCCGGTGCCTTGCGCCTGCCGCATTTGCTCCAATTTGCTGATCTGGCCACCGAGAATGGCTTCGGCCTTGCTCGCTGACGGCGGACCGGCACCTGGCTCGACGTCGCGCGACGGAGCCATGGCCATCTGTATGGGTAAACCAGCCGGTTGTTCGATGCAGTCGCGAAATGTCGAACTATTTGCAGATTGATTGGTGGTCTGCGCCATCAAGCCGCCCGGCATCGCCATTGCGGCCAAAGCCGCAACGAGCCCGCTAAGTGCTTTCGGACGATTGCGCCAATGGTAATAGCTGCGCTGGCGAGGACGGAATATGGCCATCCGCAGCATATGCGGCCAAAGCTACAGCCATCCGGTGTCTGCATGTGGTTAATGACATAAGGCGGCGGGTTAACCGCTTTTGTCTGGTCGCGAACGGGCTCAGCCGGGCCATGGCCAGCATTTTTCCGCCGTCTGCCGGTGTCTGTCCGACCCTGTGCGATCAGGACCGCGTGCGCGTGGATTGGAGGCGGGCGTTAAAACCTGAACCCCGCCTCCACGCCGATCAGTCGCCGTGCGCCGGGCGAAATGAACGAACCGCCAAATTCGATCGCCGGTATCGCCTCGTTGATATATTTGCGATCGAGCATGTTGTCTGCAAATACCGACAGGTTCCAGTTTTCGCCTTCCAGTCCGGCGCGCAGGTTCAAGACGCCGAATGCCTTGCGCTTGGCGATGCTGTAATTGGCGTCGCCGATAAATGCGGGTAGCGCGAGCGCCGATATCGGCAGCAGCCCGCTGAAGATTGTCGGGCGCGACTGGTCCTGGACGCTGTGGAACCAGGTGGGGCCGGTAATGCGGTAATCGGCGCGCATGACGAGGTCGATGCTGTCGCTGAGCGGCGCGTCGATCTGGCTGCCCAGATTGATCGTATAGTCCGCCGTATAGGGCGACTTGTTGCCGACCGTGTAGGGACGCGAGGTGTTTTTCTTGATCTTGCTGTCGGTCAGATTGACCGATCCGAACAATGTCCAGCCTTCGACAACCTTGGCGGTGACGTTCAGCTCGGCACCCTTCACATCGACCTTGTCGATGTTGGACACAACACGCAGCAGCCCGAAGCTGCCGACGAAAAATTCGAAGAACTGCATATCCTCGATCTTCGTATAATAGCCCGCCAGGTCGAAGGTGATGCGGTTGTCGAATAACGATCCCTTGATGCCGGCTTCGAATGCGCTCGACACTTCCTTGCGATACTGGTCGTTTATCGTCACGCCAGCATTGATTGTGCCGGGAGTTACGCCGTCATTGAACGCGGCGTTCACTACCGCCGACGAACCACTATTGTTGAACCCGCCCGATTTGAAACCGATGCCCCAATTGGCATAGACATTGGTGCTGGGCGTAGGCCGCCAGCTGAGCGTGACCTTCGGTTCGATTTGCTTGAACGTTTCCGACTTATCCGGAATCGCTCCGGTCGCGGGAAGCCCGGGATTGATCTTTGCACCGGTTATCGGGTCGGCAACATTCGGAACGCGGCTTGACGCCGATCGGTCCTCTATGTCGTAGCGAAGCGCCAGACCGGCCTTGAGCGTGTCCGACATGTCATAGTCTGCCGAACCGAAAACCGCGTAGACGTCGGTCTTGAACTTGTCAGCGAAAAGCTGCGACGTGGGATTGGTGGTGCCGGGCGCATTGTAGAGGTTGCGGGTGATCCCTGACCCCAGATCGGCGCCAAGGCTGACCCCGACCAGCCGGTCGATATGGAGATAATAGGCACCCAGCTGCCAGCTGAGCGGTCCGTCGTTATTGGAGGCGAGGCGTATTTCGCCGCTCCAATCCTTCTGGTTGCGCACTTGATATTGCGTGCCGTCACAGGTCGTCGGCGAATAGGGGCCGAAGGTCGAACCATTGGCTGGAGCGAAGATGAACGGTACCGGGATCTGTCCGATAAAGCCGGGCTGGTTTACCGGAAAGCCGGTCAGCGCGGCAGTCGAGGCAAAGCAGGCATTTTGCACAGCGATATTGGTGGCATTGGCAGGCGCGCCCAAAGCCGGCGAAATATAGCGAGCGAAATCCGCCGATGTGCCGTCGGCGGTCAGGCTTTGCTTCACGTCCGAATAGAGCGCCCAGGCGGTAAGGATGGTCGAGCCGAAATCATGTTCGAGTTTCGCCGAGACGTCGAACGAGCGTTGGTCGTTCGTCGGGCGGATATTGCCGTAATAGCGGAACGGATGTTCGTTGACGTCTTCGTTAAAGGCCGGATTTACCCCGGCAAACAAAGGCAGGTGAAAGGCGGCATTGAAGTTGATCGACGCGCCGGACAGGTCGGCATAGCGGGCCTTTACATCGAGTTCGGTGGCGTCGCCGAGCTTGGCCACGAACCGGCCATCGACCGACCAGACCTCCTGATCGTCGACCACTTTGCTGTCCAGAAAGATATTGCGATAGAAGCCATCGGTGGACCGGTAATATCCGGACAGCACGAAACCCGCATTGTCACCAATCGGCGCAGAAATATAGGCGGTGCCTTCCATCGTATTTTCTTTGGCATAGCTTGCCTTGACGCCGCCCTCCAGGCTGTCACCCGGCTTCAGCGTCGAAATGACAATCGCGCCCGCCGCAGCGTTACGGCCGTAAAGCGCGCCCTGCGGCCCTTTGAGGATTTCGATCTGGCGTAGCGTGCCCTGCGGCTGGTTCAGCTGCGCCGAGTTGGTTTTCAATATGCCGTCGACGATCAGCGCAACCGAGCTTTCGGCATCGCGCGCGCCGTTGATACCGCGGATGTTGATCTGCGTGTCGCCCGCTTCTGCGGTGCCAGTGACAATGGTCACGCCGGGTGTGAGCTGGGCAAAGCCTTCGGCGTTATCGACGCCGGTTTTGGCAAGCGTTTCGGCGGACAGGACCGATACCGACGCAGGCACGTCGATCAGGCGCTCGCTCTGCCTCCGCGCGGTGACGATGATTTCGTCGCCGGTCGCTTCTTCGCCCTCGGCATCCTGAGCGAATGAGGGGGCAGAGGTGATGGCTAGAGCGGCAATTGAGCCTAGCAGTATCGCTTTGGTCGAACGCATTTTAAATCTCCCTGATTCATGTTTCAAACCAGCGGGTTGGTCCCGCTCATATAGACATAGACTTCCTGGAATTTGCCGTCGCGAACGCGCCAGAAATTGGTGTTGAACAGCCGCGTCACCGCGCCGTCATGGCCGGTCAGCACGGCTTCGAAACTGGCGGCGATCCGGCCATTTTTTTCGTCGACGGTGCAGGTGAAATCCTTGTGGACGATAGTTTCGTAAGCAGAGAAGAAATCCTCGAACATCCGGCGGATTTCGGCTTTCCCCGCATGGCGTGTGAACGCGGTCTGGACGCAAAACAATGCCTCGTCGTTGAAGCAGGCAAGCGCCGCTTCCATATTCTTCGCATCGACATTGGCGAAATATTTGTTGATGGCGAGATCGATCAGCCCGGCGCGGTCGAGGGTGGGTTCATATTGCATCAGGCATCCCCTTCCTTCAGCAAATTGTCGCCGCTCATATAGACATAGACGCGGTGGAACTTGTCGTCCTTCTGGTAGAAGCGATTGCAATTCTCGTAGCGCAGCGCAGGCCCGCCATTGGGCGTTATCAGCACCGTGAACTGCGAACAGATGGCGTTGCTTTCCGGGTCGGCGGTGTGGACGAAATTACCATGCCAGATGTCGGAAAAGTCGGCGAACAGCTTGGTGAACATCGCGCGGATCGCGGGCTTGCCGTCGTGGACGGTTTGCGATGTCACTTCGGTCAATATGGCGTCTTCAGTGAAGCAATCGAGCACCTGGTCCATATTCTTGTTATCGACGCCGTCGAAATAGCGCTTCGTCACGATGTCGATATAATAAGGGTAAGGCAAAGCCGCCTGGCCTGCTCCGCCTTCGGTCCAGCCGGCGCTCATGCTTGTCCCTTTCTGATGCCCGCGTCATTGCCGACCCCGGGGGCCGGAAACGCAATCTTGCTGTGGGTGAGGCCGAGCTGGACCAGCAGTTCGGCCTGTTTGTAGGCGACCAGCCCCGGGTTGATCACGGGGATCGGCAAATGTTCGGCAAGCCACCCGGCCGACTGGTGCATCGTCGTGGAGCCGAGCACGATGACATCCGCCCCGTCCTCGGCCATCGCCTTTTCGGCTTCGACCTTCAACTTGGCGAATATCACTTCTTCCTTGCCCGCCAACAGTTCCGCAAGGTCCGGGCGCGTTTTTATCGAACGCAGCGAAGCACAGCGCGACCAATAGCCATATTCGGTCAGCGTCTTTTCGTAGAGCGGGAACCATTCGTCCCACATCGTCAGCACGGTGAATTTCTTGCCGAGCGTCATCGCCATGTGAAAGGCGCACTCGCCCGGCCCCAAGACCGGGATCGACAGCCGCGATCGCAGCGCGCGCATTCCGGAATCGCTCACCGTATCGATAACGACCGCCGAATAGCCTTCTGCCTCCGCGTCGATGCCAGCCTGAAACACCGTCCAGTCCATCAACATCATGTCATGATAGCTGTCGCCCAAGGCCGCCCCCCAGCCGACGGCGACGAATTCGGGTTTGAAACCGGGTGCAATAACATGCGCGGGCAATTGCGACGCGCGATTGGCGACGCCGGCGGCATCCATCGGAATGGGCACGATCACCTTGATACGGTATTCACCGGCAGTCATCTGCGATACGCCTCCCCAGACGTTGATCTTTACATTGTGTATTGTATACAAAGTGCATTCGTCAAGAGCGTTCCAAAAGGAAACCTTTCATGTCCAAAGCTTCCGATCGCGCCTATGGCCAGATCCGCAACATGATCCTGTCGGGCGAGCTGTCGCCCGGCACGCAAATCCGCGAAGAGCAGCTGGCGGAAAGCTGCGGCGTATCGCGCACGCCGGTGCGCGATGCGCTGCGACGGCTGGAGGCCGAGCAGTTCATCCGGCGCAGCGATACCCAGCGCAGCTTCGTCGCCGACTGGTCGATCGACGACATAGAGGACGCCTTCCAGTTGCGCGCGATGCTCGAGGCGCATGTCGCGAAAAGGGCTGCGACGCGGATCAGCTGGGACCAGCTCGAACGGCTGAGATCGCATAACAAGGCCATTTTGAAGAGCATTTCCGGGAGCAAAACCGACGTTCCGGCGTTCATCGAGCACAATCGCTGGTTCCATGCGATCATCCTGGAGGCTGCCGATTCCGGCCGTCTGTCGGTCATGCTGGCGCAGGTTATCGAGCAGCCGGTGGTGTTGCGCACCGCGCTGCAATATGATCGCGAGAATTTGCAGCGGTCATGGCACGAACATGAAGAATTGCTCGCCGCTTTCACCCACCGCGATGCCGATTGGGCCTGCGCGGTGATGACCAGCCACATCCGCCGCGCCTTCCACGCCTATGCCGAGGCCCACAAGCGCGATGGGGAGCATAAGGATGATTCTGCTGCGGCCTAATCAAGGTTGATTTTGTATACAAATATGCGAATAAGAATCATATGAACGCTTCCCGCTCCATCGAATTTGTCGAAGTCGGTCCCCGCGACGGCTTGCAGAACGAGCCGGAAATGGTGGCGACGGCGGACAAGCTGACGCTGATCGAAAAAGCGATAGATGCCGGAGCGCGCCGGCTGGAAGTCGCAAGCTTCGCCAATCCCAAGCGCGTTCCGCAGATGGCCGATGCCGAGGCGGTTTGCGCAGGCCTGCCGCAAAGGGACGATGTAACTTATATCGGTCTGGTGATGAACCAGCGCGGCGCCGATCGCGCGATTGCGACGCGACGGATCGACCAACTCGGTCTTGTGGTCGTTGCCACCGACCAGTTTGCCATGGCCAATCAGGGGCAGACCAGCGACGGTTCGGTGCGAATGGCACAGGAAATCATCAGGCAAGCCAACGCTATCGACTTGACCGCGCAGGCCACCATTGCCGCATCCTTCGGCTGTCCCTTCGAGGGCGAGGTTGCCGAGGATCGCGTCGTCGACATCGCCAAGCGGTTATCCGACGCCTGGCCGGTAGAAGTCAGTCTGGCCGACACGATAGGCGTGGCTAACCCGGCGCATGTGGCCAGGCTCGTGACCAAAGTGCGCGAAGCCATCGCGCCCCTCCCGGTCCGCGTCCATTTTCACAATACGCGCGGCACCGGTCTGGCCAATGTGTGGGCAGCGGTGGAGGCAGGCGCAAGCACGGTCGATGCGGCAATTGGCGGGCTTGGCGGCTGCCCCTTCGCGCCCGGCGCGGCGGGCAATGTCGCCAGCGAGGATGTGGTCTATATGCTCGAACGCGCTGGCATATCGACGGGCATGGATCTGGAAAAGCTGGTCGCGGCAAGTGGCTGGCTGGGTGGCGTGATGAACAAGAAACTGCCGGGGCTGGTGTCGAAGGCACCGTCTTTTCCGAAGGCAGCATGAGAGAGGCGTAATTGCATGGCATATCGTTTGGGTGTGGATGTCGGGGGCACATTTACCGACCTGTTGCTGTTCGACGAGGCAAGTGGGGCTTTCTGGCGGCACAAGACGCCATCGACGCCGGCCGATTCATCGGTCGGCATCCTGACCGGCGTCGATGCCATCTGTGCAGATGCGGGTGTCACCCAAGCCGAAATAGAATTATTCCTGCACGGCACTACCGTTGCGACCAACGCGGTGCTGCAAGGCAAGGGTGCGCGCGTCGGGCTGGTTACCACGCAAGGCTACCGCCACATCATGCAGATCGCGCGCAGCTTCGTGCCCGGCGGCCTCGCCGGCTGGATCATCTGGCCCAAGCCGCAGCCGCTCGCGGCGCTCGAAGATACCGTTGAAGTCGCGGGCCGGATGAATGCGGCGGGCACGGAAGTGCGCCCGATCGACGAACAGGAAATCCGCCCTGCGCTCCAGCATCTGAAAGCGCAGGGTGTTGAGGCGATCACGGTGTCGCTCATCAACGCTTACACCAATGGCGCGCATGAAAAGCGGATCGGTGAGCTGGCAAGCGAGATCATGCCCGACGTGCCGGTTTCGCTTTCCCACGAAGTGCTGCCAGAGATGCAGGAATATGAGCGCACACTTACCACCGTTGCCAATGCGGCAGTGCGTCCGGTGGTCGGCAATTATGTGACCAATTTGCGCGACAAGCTGCTCGCGGCGGGAATGAAGGGTAAGCTGTCGCTGCTCCGTTCCGATGGCGGCCTGATGTCGGCGGAGAAGGCCGAGGAGCATCCGGTCAACATATTGATGTCGGGTCCGGCAGGCGGCGTGACCGGCGCATTATGGGTGGCCAAAAATGCAGGGTTCAAGAACATCCTGACACTCGATGTCGGCGGCACCTCGACCGATGTTGCGCTCATCGAAAATCTCGAACCGCGCCGGGTGCGCACGACCGAAGTCGGACATCTGGCCGTTCGATCGTCGTCACTCGACGTGAAGACCGTTGGCGCGGGCGGTGGCTCGATTGCCTATGTGCCCGAACTCACCGGCGCGTTGCGGGTGGGTCCGCAATCGGCGGGCGCGGTGCCGGGACCTGTGGCTTATGGAAAGGGTGGTGAGGAGCCGACGGTGACCGATGCCAATGTCGTGCTCGGCTATTTGCCCGAGGCGCTGCTCGGCGGCACGTTCAAGCTCGACCGCGAAGGATCGAAGCGCGCGGTGCAGAAAATTGCCGATGCGATGAAGATCGACCTGATGGCCGCCGCGCGGGGCATCATCGATATCGTCAACGAAAATATGTTCGGCGCGCTGCGGATGATTTCGGTGCAGCAGGGCTATGACCCACGCGATTTTGCGCTGATGGGCTTTGGCGGCGCGGGGCCGCTGCACGTCAGTGCGGTGGCCCGGCTGATGGGGAGCTGGCCTGCGATTTCGCCGGTGTCGCCTGGCGTCCTGTGCGCATTGGGCGATGCGACGACGCGGATGCGGACCGAGACCGCGCGGTCCTTCTCGCGGCTGGCCGATACCACCGATGCAGAAGAGCTATCCGCTATTCTCGCCGAAATGGCCGAACAAACGCGCGCCGAGCTGCGGTCGGACGGCATAGCCGATGCGCAAATCGTCTCCGAATTCGAGATCGACGTTCGTTATGCGGGGCAGGCCTTCGAAGTGCCGCTGACGATAACGCCAGACGTGCTGACCCGCGATGGTGTGGCCGGATTGCTCGCGCGCTTCGATGCCGAACATTTGCGGCTGTTCACCTTCAACATGGAAACCCCGCACGAGATCGTAAACCTGCGCGCGGTCGCCTTGGGGCAGGCGCTCGACCTGCCAGCGGCGGAACTTCCGAAGGGCAATGGTGACCCGTCCGCCGCCAAGATGCGCGATCATACGCTCTGGATGGACGGCCGCGAGCAGGCGGCGGTCATCTATGACCGGTCGAAGCTGAAGCAAGGCGACGTCATCGCCGGCCCCGCCATCGTCATCGAAATGGACTCGACCACGCTCATTGAAGCGGGCTGCGTCGCCACCGTCGACCGCGTCGGCAACATCCTGATCAATCTGGCCTAAACGCCAATATATCGGAGCAAGAACATGCCCGCACAAATCGTCCAGACCAACAATACGCCCTTCGCGAAGATCGACATCGATCCGGTTACGCTCGACATCATCGAAAATGCGCTGCGCAACGCCCGCGTCGAGATGGACGCGACCTTGGTGCGCACCGCGATGTCGCCCGGCATCCGCGAGCAGGGCGATGCCTTTCCGCTGATCGCAGATCATAGCGGCAAGATGATCGTCGGCCAGTTCGGCAGCTTTATCGGCGGCTTCCTCGACCAGTTTAACGGGACGCTGGAGGATGGCGACATGATCTTCCTGTCCGATCCCTATAGCTGCGACGGAGCGGTTAGCCATTCGAACGACTGGCTGGTGCTTTTGCCGGTGTTCAAGGACGGCCGACTGCTGGCCTATACCGCGATGTTCGGGCACCAGTCGGATATCGGCGGCAAGGTCGTGGGTTCGATGCCCATCGACAGCCGCTCGATCTTCGAGGAAGGTGTGCGCATTCCGCCGGTCAAGATCTGGAAACAGGGCGTCTACAACGAAGACCTGATGAAGCTGGTCATGCACCAGACGCGCAAGCCCGACTGGTGTCAGGCCGATCTGAACGCGCTCATCGCCTCCTGCCGCGTTGCCGCGCGCAGGGTTATCGAAATGGCCGACCGCTTTGGCGATGATGTCTATGTCTCGGCGACGCAGGAACTGCTGGCGCGCAACCACCGCGCGATGAAGTCGCTGATCGCCATGGCCATCGGCGAGGAACCGGTCAGCTTCGAGGACTATGTCTGCGACGACGGGCTCGGCTACGGCCCCTACAAGATCAAATGCACGATGTGGCGCGACGGCGACAAGGTGGTGCTCGATTTCGCCGGGACCGACCCGCAAAGCTCGGCCTCGATCAACTTCTTCCTCAACGAAAACATGTTCAAGATGTTCTTCGGCATCTACATGATCATGGTCTTCGATCCGCAGATATTGTTCAACGACGGCTTTTACGACCTCATCGACGTGCGCATCCCCGAAGGCTCGTTGCTCAAACCCAAATTCCCCGCAGCGCTTTCGGGCCGCACCCATGCGCTCGGCCGCATTTTCGACATTCTAGGGGGGCTGCTCGGCCAGAAAACGCCGGAGTTCTTGAATGCCGCCGGTTTTTCGTCCAGCCCGCATCTCTTCTATTCGGGCAATAGCAAGGACGGCGAGTGGTTCCAGCTGTTCCAGATCGGTTTTGGCGGCATTCCCGGGCGCCCGATGGGCGACGGACCCGACGGTCATTCGCTCTGGCCGGGCTTCACCAATGTGCCCAACGAGTTTCTGGAGCAATATTTCCCGCTGGAGATCGAACGCTATGAAGCGATAGCCGATAGTGGCGGTGCCGGCCTGCATCGCGGCGGCAACGGCATCCACATGACCTACCGCTTCCTCGAATCCGGCACGATCTCGATCCACGACGACCGCTGGTTCGTGCCGCCCTGGGGCGTGAACGGCGGCGAACCTGGCAAACGCGCGCGCAAGATATTGGAGAAGGCCGACGGCTCGCAGGAAGTTGTGCCGAACAAGATCGACAATATCCCGGTCGGGCAGGGCGACAAGTTGCATTTCATCACCTGGGGCGGCGGCGGCTGGGGCGACCCGCTTGACCGCGATGCCGCGTTGGTCGGCAAGGAGATAACCCAGGGGCTGGTGAGCGTCGAAGGCGCAAAATCCTATGGGGTGGTTGCGTCGGCCGATGGCCGCGTCGATGGCACCGCCACCGAAGCGCTGCGCGCCAGGATGCGAGCCGAACGCCCGGCCAATGACAGCGTTTTCAATTATGGCCCCGATATCGAAACGCTGCGCAAGAACTGCCTTGTCGAAACCGGCCTGCCTGCGCCCATCCAGCCGGTATGGGCCTATCAGGAAGCGGCAGAGTAAGGGCACATGGCAGGGGCTCTCGACGGCATCCGCGTTATCGAACTCGGCCAATTGATCGCCGGGCCGTTCTGCGGCCAACTAATGGGCGATATGGGGGCGGAGGTGATCAAGGTCGAACCCCCCGGGCAGGGCGACCCGATGCGCAACTGGGGGCGCGGGGATGACAAGCTCTGGTGGGAGGTTGTGTCGCGCAACAAGAAAGCGGTGTCGGCCAATTTGCGGGTGCCCGAGGGGCAGGAACTGGTCCGCAAACTTGCCGCCAAGGCCGATATTTTGATCGAGAACTTCAAGCCCGGGACCCTAGAGAAATGGAATCTCGGCCCCGATATCCTGCACGAAATCAACCCGCGCCTCATCATCGTCCGCGTTTCGGGCTACGGCCAGACCGGCCCCTACAGCGAACGCGCCGGTTTCGGCGGAATCGGCGAGGCGATGGGTGGATGGCGCTATTTTGTCGGTGACCCCGATCGTGCGCCGAGCCGGATGGGCGTTTCCATCGGTGACACGCTGGCGGCGACCTATGGCTGTATGGGGGCGCTCGCCGCGCTCCACGCGCGGGAAAAGACCGGCAAGGGGCAGGTCGTCGATTCCGCGCTGTACGAAGCCGTGCTTCAGGTCATGGAAAGTGTCGTGCCCGAATATCACTGGTCGGGCTATATCCGTGAACGTTCGGGCTCCGTCCTGCCCGGCATTGCGCCCTCCAATGTCTATAAATGCAAGGACGGCGACTATCTGATCGGTGCCAACCAGGATGCCGTCTGGGCGCGGCTGGCGGAGGCGATGGGGCAGCCTGAACTTGCAACCGACCCGCGTTATGTCGACCATGTTGCGCGGGGCAGGCATCAGGCGGAGCTCGACCAGCGGATCGAAACATGGACGAGCGGCTTGACCGTCGCCGAAGTCGAGGCCCTGATGATCGCGCACTCCATCCCTGCCGGGAAAATGTACCGCGCACCCGAAATGCTCGAAGACCCGCATTTCAAAGCGCGCGAGGCAATCATCGAGGTCGAGACAGAGCGCTGGGGCGCGCTGAAAATGCAGAATGTCTTTCCCAAACTCTCCGATACGCCGAGCAGCGTCCGGTCTGCTGCGCCGTCGCAGGTCGGACAGCATAATCCGGAAATCTATGGCGGCTTGTTGGGCCTCGATGAAAGCGAGCTTGCGGGACTGGCCGCAACGGGCGCAATCTGATGGGCAATATGGACGATCTGGCAGCAAATTATGCCGCGACGTTCAACGCGCATCTGCCTTTCGGTTCCAATCCAGCGCTGATCATTGTCGATGTCGTCATGGCCTATTTCGACAGGAATTCGCCGCTTTATGCCGATGTCGAGGACGTTCTTGCCAGCAACCGACGCTTGCTGGCGGCAGCGAGGACGGCACACATCCCGGTGATATTCACCAATGTGGTGTATCAGCCGGGTGGGGCAAATGGCGGCTTGTTCTATAAAAAAATCCCGGCACTGAAAGTGTTTGACCGAGGATCGCCCTTCGGCGATTTTCCGCCCAGCCTTCAGCCTGAAAGCGGCGAGACCATCATTACAAAGCAATTCGCATCGGCATTTTTCGGCACGTCGCTTGCGGCACATTTAGCTGGGTTAGAGGTCGACACGCTTATGATTACCGGCCTCTCCACATCAGGCTGCGTCCGGGCGACCGCGCTCGATGCACTGCAATACGGCATCGCGCCATTCGTAATCAAAGATGCCTGCGGCGACCGGCATACGGCGCCGCATGAAGCCAACCTCTTCGACCTTCAGGCGAAATATGCCGAGGTAATCAGCGAAGAAGAGGCGATCGAACGGCTCGCGGCACAGCATAAATCATAGCAGCAGCCGATAATCAACGCGCTGGTCGGTTGGGATGAACCAGTACATTATGGGACAAAGTACGTCGTTTGGAATCGTTTATGTTTCGGCGCATGGCAAGACTCACGCCCTTACTTTCGATTGCGACCGTCATCGTGGGTGCCGCGGCGGCGGTGCCGCTCTTTGCTTATTGCGATGCAGCCTGCTGGGCCCAGGTTAATGCCCATCAGCAGCGCGTCAATGCCCAGCATCAGCAGCAGCATCAGCAGGAGCAGGAGAGGATTGCGCGCGACATGCAGGAGGCCGCCGCCGCCGCGCCGCCGACCCCGCCGGTTCCGGGTTACAAGGTTTATCGCAAATGGGGCGCGCTCGCCTACAGTCCATCGCACGGCGTCTGGTGGCAGTCCAGCAACTGGCTCAAGAAAAACGAAGCGGGTAAGTCGGCACTTTCACATTGCTCGGCGCAAGGTGGCGGGACTTGCCAGTTGATGATCACCTATTCCAACCAGTGCGCTGCGGTCGCCCGGGCAACGGATAACGGACGCCATCTCCCGGGAATGGACAGTGTCAATACCGGTAGCAGTCGTGAAGAGGCCCAAGGAAATGCCATCCGCTCCTGCGGTATCGATTGGGGCAAGTCATGCAGCATCATTATCTCATCCTGCAGCGTCAACGAGGTTCAGCGCGTCAACTAGGCCGCCCATTTAGCCCTTACGGAGACTCCGATGCCGAATTTGCTCAAAAAGACTTTGCTAATCGCGACTCTTGTCCCGGCAGCTTCCATTGCCGCCACCCCGGGTAAGACGCCTGCGCCTGCCGCCCCGGCTCAAACGCCCGAGCCTGCCGCGACGCCCGGGCCCAAGGTGCATGTCAGCGATGCCAAAGATACAACCGGCTGTGACAAGCTGTTCAATCCCGCAGCCGCCGCTGCAGGCCGTGTGGCTGGGGCTGTTGTCGGCGCGAAGCTTGGGGTCGGCATGATGGGCCATTATGGGATGGTCATTGCGGGTGATCAAGCTGCGATCCAGGCGTCGAACGCAAGCCGTTGCAATGCGAAGGCCGAGGTTGGCCAGGATGCGGCGCAACCCGCCCAAAAGCCGAAGAAAAAACTCAGGTTGCCGTCCCTCGGCTTCTAATTTCTTTGACTAGATTGCACGCATATTTTGGAATGCGATGTGCCAGCGCGGTTGCGCGCAGCCCCGTTGCTTGTCCGATATCCTTTGCAAAGTTGCCGGAACGGCCGATCTTGAAATAGTCGATCAAGGCGCGAGCGCGAAGATCGCTGCCATTTATGTATCACTGGCATCTGCGGCCGGGCGGAAGGTCTCTAGGCGGCTTTTCTCAAGCGCAAGCCCGACACAAAAAGGGCCCGGAAATCCGGGCCCTTCCTTGAAGGTAGTTCGGCTTAGAAACTTGCCTTGGCACCGATGAAGAAGCGGCGGCCAAGCGTATCGTACAGCGTTTCATCGGTGTTCGTCGCCGTAAAGCCCGACGCAACCGATGGTGGCTGCTTGTCGAACAGGTTCTGGACGCCCCCGAAAAACTCGAACTGCTCGCCAACGTTGACGCGGGCATTCAGGTCGAAGTAATTCTGCGCCTTGATCGGACCGGTACCGAAGGCACCGCCGATATCGCCGAACGTGTCGGTCGACTTGCCGATATATTGCCAGTTCAGGCTGACGTTCAGCGTATCATCGGAATAGGTGAGCCTTGTATTGGCCTTCCATTGCGGCAATGCGCCAAAGTCTGCCGACGAGAAGCCTGCAAACTCGGTTCCGTTATACTTGTAGTCCATGAGGTAGGTGACGTTTGAGTTCAACCCGATCTTGCTACCCGACGAACCCAGCGGGCGTTCATAGCCAAGGACGAAATCGATACCGCGTGTCTTCAGGACATTATTGACGCCTGCCGACGCTTCGTTGGTCAACGGCACGGTGGCGAGCAAGTCGCCATTGGGCCGCCGCGACAGCAGACTGCAATATGGGTCGGCCGCAAGCTGTGCCGCAGTTGTGATATTCTGCGCGAAGCATGCCGCAACCAGCCCAGCGGCACCACCCTGAACCCGTGAGATGTAGCCATCGACCTTGATATCGAAATAGTCGGCTGACAGCGTCAGGCCTGGGATGAATGACGGGGTCAGCTGGATACCGGCTGTCAACGTGTCAGTCTTTTCTGCGCGCAGATTTTCGTTGCCGACAAACGTCCCCTCGATCTGCGAATTGGTTTGGACCAGCACGTTCGTGCGCGGGTCGGGCAGACCCTGCAAGACACAGATTGCCGCCACCCGAGCCGACGGCGCAGCCAATGTCCCACCTGGCTGGCCACGGAAGCAGGGATCGGTTACGATCGGGAAGTTCTGATCGCCTGCCTGGAACAGTTCGAACACCGAAGGTGCACGGTTTGCCTTCGAATAGGTCGATCGCAGCCTCACTCCGTCGATGGGGCGGAAATCGCTTTCGGCGCTCCATGTGAAATTGCCGCCTACCGACGAATAATCCGAATAACGTCCCTTCGCCGCCAGCGTGAACATATCCACGACGGGCAGGCTGAGTTCACCGAACACTTCCTTCGTGTCGAACGATCCGCTGATCGGCTTGACGGCGTTAAAGCCGGTCAGGTCGCCGGTTTGGGCTGGATCAGATGGCGTGAAACTCGATGCGTCGCGGCGATATTCAGCGCCGAACACCGTCTTGATTTCACCACCAGGAAGTGCGCCCAGACTGCCTTGGACAAAGCCCACCACATTGTCGCGGTCGAAGGTGAATTGGTCGACTGCCGATGCTATACGGATATAGTTGGCCGCAGCCGTCGTTATGCGACCCGCGCCGAAGGCATCGACACGAACACAACCTGCAGGAGAGCCCGTCGGGCAACCGTTAAGGCCCGCAGTCAGTCGCGAACGCGACACGTCGTTTTGCAGGCCCTGTGCTGAATCTACGCGGCCGCGCCCATAATAGGCATCGAAATTCCAGCCTTCGAACAGCTGGCCGCGGATGCCGGCATTGAGCTGGGTCACGTTGAAATCATAGGTCTGGATACGCGGTCCAACCTCGATCATGCGCCGGCGGAACACGAGGGGCGCATTGGGATCGCGGCGCCCTGCGGCCAGCGCGCGCGCTGACGCCGAGAGTACAGGTGAGTTGGGGTCGACAAGAATATTGGTCGCAGGTGTCGGCGCGAGCTGCAGCTTCACCTCGCTCGAAACATAGCTACCTTCTGCATAGAAATTGATCGAATCGCTGATGTCGTAATTGACCAGCGCGGTCATCGTGAACCGTTCCTGCGGTGTCTGGATATAATTGACCGGCGCGAAATTATACCGGTCGGTGGCAGGGTTGGTCAGGTCGAAGTTGTTGACGAAGGCCCGCACCGACCCGTCCGGGTTGAACGCACGGTTGCCGCCGGTAGCGAAGGGGTTGGTAAAGAGGTTGTCGAACCGTCCCGCAACGCCGGTCGCCGAGCCGCCAAGCTGGTCGATCCGCGACCAGGCCCGTTCGGACTGGAAGGAATCGCCACGCTTTGTGTAGGATACCGCCAGCGTTGCATTACCGCGATCATCACCGAAATTGCCGCCGACCAGACCGCCGATGGTCCATGTTTCGCTGTCGCCGCGGCTCGTTTGACCATATTGTCCGGTCAGTTCGACGCCTTCGAACTTGTCCTTCAGGATGAAGTTAACGACGCCACCCAATGCGTCGGAGCCGTAGGTAGCCGAGGCACCGCCAGTGACAACTTCGACCCGGTCGATGAGCAGCGGGTTGATAACGTTAAGGTCGACCACGCCGGTGTTGTTCGATGGCACCATGCGGCGGCTGTTGACCAGCACCAGCGTGCGTGCCGACCCGAGGCCGCGCACATCGACCGATACCGTGCCGTTGCCACCATTATTGACATTGGCGTTGAGGCCGGGGGTGACCTGGGGCAACTGGTTCAGCGCCTCTTCGACGTTGACTGTGCCCTGGTTCTGCAACGCCTCGCCGCTGACGACACTGATCGGTGAATTGGAGGTGAGGTCGGGCTGGCTGATGCGCGATCCCGTGACCACGATCGCTTCACCCGATTCCTTTTCAACGACTGCTTCGGTCTGGCCAAACGCCGGTGCGGATGCTGCCATCAAGGCCGCTACCGGCAGCAGCGCGCCATGCTTCAGCATCATTATTCTGTAATTTTTCCCCATGGTCAAACTCCATATGTTGTCGATATTTGTTAATCGGAAATCCGATTGGGCAATGCATTGCCATCGACGAAGCTATGGAGAAACGACAAATTCAAGACAAAACTATTTTATACAAAATGATGGTAATTTTGATACCGTATATATTGTAAAATAATTCGCCATATTATTTATATTTTACTTCACATATATGTGAATTAGTTTTTAAAACTGCTATTTTCAAAGACAGATGTATAGGCTTTTACAACGATATCAGTCTGGATCTTCGCGTCCCTGCTGGCCGTTCCGGTCTGCCCGGCTTGTGACGGGGAAACCGCCATCGATTTTATGATCGTCGAGACCTGCTCCCCAACCAGGCGGGGCGTGGCCGGTTCAAGCGGAAGCCGTCGCGCTTTCTTGAGCAGGAAATTTTCGCAAGCGCGAATGAGCCTTCCGTGTACCTCACGGTGATAGCTTTGCGAGAGCCACGCCTGGCTGGAACCTTCGCGCGCCACCAGCATGACGAGGTCTTTCCCCGACGGGTTGGTATAAACCTCCTCGCACGATATGACAAAATAGCGCAATCCGTCCGAAACCGTCATCTGTTCGGGAATTTCATCGATAGCCAGTTCGGCCACCTTGCGGATCAGGCGTTCGCAGGCATCGCGATAAAGCTCGTCCTTGTCCTGGAAAAGGTTGTAAAGTGTGCGTCTGCTCGTCGAAGCCAGCGCGGCGACGTCCTCCATCGACAGGGTTTCGTAGGACCCATCGCGAAGGAGCTCCAGCGCTGCATTCAGGATATCGCTGCGCAGTTCGCCGCGCGAACGCCCAAGCCCCATACGCTTGTATTTTGCACGATAGCTGTGTTTTTTTTCTGCGATGGCGATTTGCCCGTCCATGTCCTGCCTCTATGCAAAATTTTTGCCGTTATATTGCGACATTGAAGGTGTCGGAATGCATCAGACGCACCGGTACATTCTGCGTTGGAGCCCGGGCACGGTAAAACTGATTGTACGGACAACGTCCATGTTCGGCTTGCTTTGTAAAAAGTTTTCCTGTCATTACGCGCGTGATGACCAGGGAAAGAATAATCGTTGCGGACGATCATCCGATGTTCCGGGACGGCATGTGCCGCCTGGTGCGCGACAGGATTCCCGACGCAGAACTGGTCGAAGCCGGGTCGATGTCGGAAGTGATTTCGCGGATCGAAGATCATGGGCCGCCCGATCTTCTCCTGCTCGATTTGCTCTTCCCCGGAATGAACCCGCGCGACACGCTTGGCCTGCTGCGCCGGTTATGTCCCAAATCTTCCGTCATCATCGTTTCGATGGTCGACGACGAGGCAACAATCGAAAAAGTCATGTCGTTCGGGGCCGATGGCTATATCGTAAAGTCGCTGCCTGCCGAACAGATGGCGGCGGCGATCATGGATGTAATGGCCGGCAAGTTCGTGGTCGCGCGCGCCATGAATGCCGGGCTGAGCGATCAGATGCCCGAGCTTGTCGACATCATGGACCTGTCGGCGCGGCAACGCGAGATACTGACCCTGATTTGTGCGGAAAAATCGAACAAACAGATTGGGCGCGAACTGGCATTGTCGCCCTTTACCGTGCGCAATCATATCGCGGTGCTGTTCCGGATTTTCCGGACGCAGTCGCGGCGCGAACTCGCAGACAAGGCGGTAAAGCTGCTTGACAGCCAGACCGATATGGAACGGATACCGACGCCCGGTTACTGATCGGCCAAGCGGATCGACGATATGGCCGAACGCAGCTCTGCGGCCTTCACAGGCTTTCGCAACAGGATCTGGCAGCTATCCTGCACCCGCTCGGCAATCGGCCCATCGTCATGCCCGGTCACGATAATGGCAGGTACATTGCGACCGCTCGCATCGCGTCCCAGGCGAATAACGTCGAGACCGGTCATCGCACCGCCAATGTCGTAATCGGTAACGATAAGGTCGCACGGTGCCGGTTCTGCCGGTGCCATCAGCGACGCTTCGACAATACAGCCCCAGGATCGCAGCAGATCGGCAGTCACCGCGAGTACATCGGGGTCGTCTTCGACGAGCAGGACACGCATGTCACCCAATGGCTTGCGGAACGACCCGGACATGTTTTTCGCTTCTGCCGGTATCTGCGAAGGGTCTACAGGTACAAGGTCGTGCAGCGATGCGGTTGTACCCTTGCCTTTGACGGAAACAATCCCGGCTCGCAGAAACAGCATTTCGGCAAGGCGCTGCACAATCGCGAGCCCCAGACCCACCCCCGAGCGATCAGCCTGCCCGGCCTTTCGGACCTGGTAAAATTCGTCGAAAAGATGGGGGATATGTTCAGGCTCCATGCCGGGGCCGCGGTCGCAAACCATGATGGTGACCAGCCCGTCCTTTTTCCTGCAGCCGACCAGCACTTGCGAGCCTTCGGCATGTTTCAGGGCGTTCGACAGCAGATTCTGGATCATCGTCGACAGCAAGATGCGGTCCGACCGGACCCATAGTCTTGTCGGCACGAAGCGGACTTTTGGCACCGGGTAGTTCAGCGATGCCGCATATTGCTGTTCGATTTCGTCGAACAGCTTCTGGATCTCTATGTCGGCGAGTTCCGGCTTTACCGCTCCGCCATCGATCGTCGAGATATCGAGAAGCGACTTGAAGAGCGTTGCTATGCCGCTCAGCGACCGGTCGAGGCGGGTGACCAATATGTCCTGCGCCGACGTCAATGGCGTTTGCTTCAGACTGCTCAGGAACAGGTCCATGGCGTGAATCGGTTGGCGCAAATCGTGACTGGCCTGCGCCAGAAAGCGGGATTTTGCATCGACCGCCGCCTGGGTCGCACTTTCCGCTGCCTCCTTGGCCCTCAGCAATGAATAGGCAAAAGCCGGAACCACAAGCGCCGTTATCGAAAGCGTAGCAGCCATAACGGGATCGGCCTGCCAGTGCGGTGTCACGACAAATATCGTCAGCAAACATAATTGTGCCAGCACCGAAGCCATGATGAGATACTGCCGCCCATATCGCAGGCCGTTGCCCAGCGCGATCCAGACGATGAAGACAAAGGCCGGCAACATCACAGTACAGCCCGCGATGATGCTGAATCCCGCTGCGGCATAATCGCACAGCATCGCGAAAATCCGCCGTACCGGATAATGACCGGGAAAGCGGGCCATCAGCCACAACAGGCCCAGCGAAACCAGGATATACACGGCATAGAATGACAGCAGGTTTACAACCCAGGGTTCGATAATCGCAGGGTCGGTAATCACCAGGCTGGCGATCAACGCATAGGCAGACATTATCAACGCCGCCGGCACGCGGACGTTGCCCTGCATGCGCTCCGATTTCAGCTCCTGAAGGCTGGCGGTCCTGTAGCCAGTCGAAAAAATGCCCACGCCCTGTCTTTCCGTCATCTCGAACGATCTGGATAGCAGGGAATATCGGAGATTTAGGCCAAAGCGCCAACGATTCTTTCACAAAGAGCGTTAGACAAGGTGTACTAGTACATTTGCAGCGCCGGTATCCGGGGCTGCATCCGAGGGTGCGTCTCTCGCCGGTGCCCGGGTAAACCATGACGCTGGGGAGCTATCATTAGACTTTGCCACGGACTGCCGACGAGAGACAATTTGCGGTCGATGGCCCGTTGGTGGAACTTCCGGACCAACCGCAAACAAGGGTGTTGACGGCATGCTGATGACAAAGGGAGACGATAATCTCAATCCGCGATGATGCACCAGTACCCCATAGCGGGTCCCGACCGCGATCCGCCCGGGCAACCACGTCATGCTCAAAGTCGAATGATTGTGCACCAGTGCGTCGCGGACAATCGCGGTTGTTGCTTGCTGCAATTAGTGCGCGCTTATGCGTCACTTCCCAAAATACCGGTTCACTGCGATCGGGCTGTTCGTTCTGGTCGCAACTTTGCCGACCGGATGCGCACCCATAACGCGGGAAAGCTGCCTGAACGATACCGCTTACGATATCGGCCGGGCTGCCGCACTCGACAACGCCGAAAGGCCCACCAGGCTTCGCGAAGTCGGCAAGATATGCGGCAAGGCCGGTCGCGAGATCGACGAAGCCGAATTTTCGCAAGGTTTCGAGGTCGGACTGTCGGTTTTCTGTGAACCGAGCAACGGCTATCGCTGGGGCCGTCAGGGCAGGGCTTATAACGGGATTTGTGCGGATACCGAATTTGGCATGGCCTATGAAGACGGTTTCGAGGCTTACCGCCTGGAGCAAAAGCGAAACGCCATTCGCGACCGCTTAAGCGAGATCCGGGACCGGCTTTCTTCGACAGCTACAAAGCTTGATGACAAGAATCTGCCCGATGAAGACCGGCGCCGGCTGCTCGCCCAACAGGACCGCCTGTTGCTCGAAAGAAGCGATTTGCGTGCGGAGTTGCCGCGATGAGATTCGGCTGATGAGGGTATAATGGCTATTGTAAGATCGGCGCTTGCTATCCTTTCGCTGTCGGGATTGTGCGCCGCTGGTGCCGGTCACGCACAGGCTCCGGACAATCGTTCGCCTTATTACACATGTGTGGTCTTCGAAAAACAAGGTGGAGGCACATGGCGCGCATCGCGCGAAATGACCGACAATGGCGGGGCAGTGACTGCATCGGGAGACATATACGAGTGGGAAGTCGACGAACCCGTCAAACTTGCGTCCGGTACAACACTCAACTGGTATGCCAGATATCGCTGGCCCAAGGATTCGGCCGAGCAGAAGAAAATTGCCGGAACCGACATACTGGTCGATTTGCACTTCGGGTTTAGCGCAAAATCGGGCGTGATTTACCAAAAGCCGGACAAAGGCTGGTTTCACCTGTACAGGTCGGTCGATCCGGAAAAGGACCGACACCCGTTCACCACCAGCCTGACCACGCTGACATATTGGCATCAATATGGCAGCGACAGGTTCAGTGCGCAGGCCGGTCTGTCTGTGGACAATCTGCTGGCCTTTGGTTCGGGCTATGACTCGCTTGCCTGGGATATCCGCCTGCCTCCCGACGCAAATGGCAACGGGAAAGTCGTTGCAAAAGGCATGCTCCCCATCGCGGCCATGCGCGATCACGCCTCCAGCATTCTCAAATTACGCAAGCTGGTCGACAAGAAGGCGGCAAATTTTCGCAAATCCTGCAATATCGTGCCGATGGTGCCCGTTTCGGTGAGGCCATAAGCTATACTAAGACTGTAAAGCCACCACGGGCATGTGCGTCATATACCGGGCAGCTCTCACTTTGTTTCCGGCAGGACGATCTGCGCCGCCGGAACCAGACGCTGGTCACCGCCGTACCGGCCGGCTTCGATTCTCCACTCGATCGCCTGATCGGGCTGCTTGCCCACGCGCTTGCCATTATGTGCGCTCAGTTCGGCATCGGTGGTCAGGCGGAATGTTCCGTTGATCCGCTCGAAAAACGCTATCTCATAAATGTCTTTTGCTGGAACCTGACCCGCCACGATATTCTGCGCGCGGCCACCGACCAGTCCGGGCGCTGAAATTTCGACGGTCCCCGATCTGCTTCGCTTTATCGCGACGAACGGCATCACAAGCTGCGCCTGCGGAAGCACCGGGAAAATGAAATCGCGGTCGAGAGTGCCGCTGATTTTATAGTCGACGTCGAATACACCCTGACCGCGATACAATACGCGGTTCCAGCCTTTGACCTTTACCATTTCAGCGGCAATCCGTTCGTTTGCCGCCTTGTCGAACGGATTGAAGCCGATCAATTCCTCTATTTCAGCTGCGGCTTCTGCCGATTGACGCTGCTGCGCTTCATATTCGGCCCGTTGTTCGGCGATTTTGTCCGCAGAACATGTGACGACGTTGCCCTTTTCATCCTGGCAGCGGGCATCCTCGTCGCGCCAATCCTGAGCCGGCTGTTCCGGAAGCGCGAAGGCAATCTTGCCGAGATAACGATAGGTAAAGCTGCCGTCCTTGGCGACGTGCAAATGCGCATCGAAACTGGCCGGAACAAGATAGCAGGATGAGAGCAGCGAACAGGCCAGTATCAGGATTGCGACCCGAAGGGATTTCCCGGTGGTTCTGTCCATTCGCTGCTCCGCAACCGCCCTAGCCGCCGTGCGAAACTGGTGCACCCGCAAAGATGTACCGGTGCCTTGGTGGCCTTAGCCTAATCATCCAGGTCCAATAATAACCCGACGATGCATGGGCCTTTTACGAAGCACCGGAAACGAAACATCCTGCCACAGGCGTCCCTTATGCTCGCTTGCACGGTAATGGTGGCAACAGCTGCTCCGGCGTCGGGCAGGAAGTTCGAAGACCCGAAAGCCAAGGGTTCGCTCATGGAAGCGGACGCAGCGGTCATGCCAGAACGCTATGTCGGCCATTGGGCCGACAAGGCGGCCAATTGCTACATCAGTGCCGACAGGGGCGTGCAATTGCCGATATCCCCACTTGCTTTCGGGGGCCGGGAGCTGGTCAGGGTCGAAGGCTACAGCGACCATCCGGCGGTCGTGGTTACGGTGAAAGAAGACGACGGCGGCGATGAAGCAAGGATCTTCCTTGATATCAGCCTCGATAGCCAGCGGCTGAAAGTTCGTCATGGCAAAACGGTAACGGATTTCAGGCGCTGCCCACCGGTCGATCTTGCCGGTATCGGAGAAGACGAGAATCCGGCCGCCGTTCGAGCGCTAGGCGAGGGCGTCACCTGGACCGACAGCGGAATCCTGGTTTTCGGCTCGTGGGGACAAAGAAAGAGCTATGTCCAGCTGGATGCCGTCATGGTTCCCGAGGCCTTTCTGGGCGCATGGGCAGCTATATCGACGCAATGCACCGATGAACAAACCTGGCTGCCCCGCAACGAGAAACGGGCAGGGGGGCATTTGCTCATCACGCGCTCCTATATCATCACCGGAAACGGGCATTTCCCGTATCTTTCGACGCTGGTCGAAGCCGAAGGGCGTATATCCACGAAGCAGCTAAAAGGAGACAAAAGGCTAAGGCTCAAGGCAAGCCGATTTCGGCGGTCCGACCATATCGTGCTGGCCTTTGCCGACGAACAGCACATTGTCCGATTGCTGTCGCTCAGGCTGGAGGAACCGGACCGGGTGACGGTGCAGGTGGATGGCAAGGGGAAGCGGGAATTTAGCCGCTGCGTTGATTAGCGATGGGATGCGCCTTCGGACCTTCCTCGCTGCGGCCTAAACGCAGCGTCGGTACCTTGAGACACGCGATTGCCCCATGACCGTAACAGTCATGTCAGCGTTGCCGTCCAGTTGCAGGATCAGGATGCGGCCCGTCCCCATATATCCGGTTTCGACTATCGCGCGGGTATAATCCGGAGCTTGCCCTGGGTTCAGCATGACGCGCGACAAGGGTATCTTGCCAATGCTGTGTGACATGACCAAAAGCTTGCCCTTTGCCGTCCGTGCCTTGCACATTTTCAGGCTCTGTGCCCATGTCCCGGTAAATGGCTTCGGAATAGCGACAGGCTGGACGCTCTCGAACACGGCGCGGCCCTGATATACAAGGCCGCTGGATGCGATGGCGCTGGTGGCAAGGCAGGATAGGGCCGCCAGCGCTAACCAAAAGGCCACATCCCGCTTGTCCCCGGTCACATCAGGCTCGCATCGTAGATCAGGAACCTGCGGCGCCCTGCAGCGTCGGTCGCGGTCAGGGCGGTCCAGTCCTGACCGGCTTCGTAACCCACGCTGATAAAGGCATTTGCGTGTACGGCATTCACCCTGAACCGGCCCGATACCGGAACACATCCGAATTTCTTTCGCGCTTGTGCAAATGCCGCAACCTGCTGCGGGTTGTTTTGTCCGCGACGCGCCACAGGTGGAATCGCCCGAACGGCTGCCTTGGCGGCATCGAGCGTCGGGCAGCCATAGCCGCCGATCCGCTTGCCCGAAATACTGACGCTGCCATCGGGCGCGTGCAGCCGAAGCCATCGTTCGAAGTCGGTTCTGGCATGGCGGTTGTTGCCGCCTTCGCCGACCACGCCCGTCACCATCGCGCCCGATGCCGTTCGTGCCCGAAATGCCATGAACGGCCCGTCGCTATCGTTACCGACATTGCGGCGCTCGATAACCTGCACGATCTGTAGCGGCGTATCGGTGGGCCCGCATCCGGTGGCGCGTAGGCCTGCCAGATAGCGGCTGCTGTCGAGGCTGCCATAAGTGCTGGCGACATGATAATTGCGCAGCAGTTCGAGCGCCTTGCCCTCGCTGGCGCAAATTGCGACACCGCCATAATCGGCTGGAATGTCGGTTTTCACAGGTAGACGCTCGTTCGCCGACAAAGGAAGGGTCCCAAAGGCGACTGCGATTGCTGCCGGGATAGCCGCGGCTGAAAGCCATGCGGACGAAAAGCTCATCGGCATTGTCAGGCAGCTCCTGCACGTTCGGCGCGCCTTGCAAGGACAGTGTCGACCGAAAACTGCCCCGCGCCGCGCGCCGTCAGGTGCAAGCCGATGATGACGAGTGCCAATGCAGGCCACCATTCGCGCAATGTTTGCGACCAGTGCACCATATACAGGCCGACAAGGAAGGTGAGGGCAATGAAAGCTCCTGCCCATCGTATTTTGAGGCCGGCGATAAGGAGAATGCCGCAAATGAACTGCGTGTAGACCGAGAAGGGCGCAAGAACCCTTGGCCATGCAAAGCCGCTGGCCTGCATGAATGCGACAAACTCCTTCATGCGCTCGGGGTCGATCATATTGTCCCAGACGCCGTAGACAAGGAAGATGCCGGTCGCTGCGCGCAACAACAGCAAGGTAAGGTCTTCAAGCGGCTGCCATAAAGGCATCAGTGCGGTAGATTTAGTCGCCATGATGTTGCACTTCCTTTTGTCCAAGGCAGAATGGAAATTTTCGCCATGGCGGCGGCATATAGCCGGTTGCGGTCATTATCGCCCCACTGCCTTGCCCGAGAGAAAATCGTGAACGACCAGCCCCTGCGTCCGGCTGTCATAGCCGACCTGCAAAGCGCATCGCTGCTCCTGCTTCTTGCACATCGACCGCGCCGCTTGCCGCGCCCGCTTGGCGCTGGTTTCGGCGGTGGCGCTATGGTTGTTCTCACCCAACTGGTAAGTCTGGATCACTCCATTGGCCGCAAAGGCAAGAACGCCGCACTTGCGGCCTGTCGCGCTGGTGCAGGTGGCTATCGAAGCATTTTCCGCAGCCTGCCAGCTATCGTGCCCGCCGGAAATATAGAGACGGCTGTCATAGCCATCGGTCCCGTTGACCCAGGCGGCCGAGGCATATTTTTTCCGCGCCAGCGAAAGATTGGGGAAGGAGCTGCGCTTGCCGGAGGAATAGCTGCCGACAACTTCGCAGGGCAGCGGCTGCTTTGACGAACAATCGGCCAAAAGCTGTTTGCGGGCAGCGCCACCATTGCCGTTCCACGCGCTCCACAAGATGCCCGAACGGTCGCGGACGATTGCCATCGAAGAATTATGCCATTCGCCGATCGACGCGCAGCCACCGCCCATCGCCCGCTGGCATGCGGCCATCGCTTCGCGCTCGGCCCGATAAGGGCTGCTGTAGTTGCCGACCATCCAGACATCGTCGACATCCGGGTGCCAGGCAATCGAGCCATAGATATAATAATAGGTTGGCGCAGGTGCCGGGGCCGAGGCACTACCCGCACGGGCCTCGCACATCATTACAGGCGCAATGCCGTTGCCACCGCCGGAATAGCCGACCTGCACTTCGTTCGCACCCGGCCCGCCCGGGCAGGGGTGGGCAAGGGCGCTTGCGGGCTGTGGCGACCACATGATTGCTGTCGCGAAACAGGCAGCAATCGAAAGCAGAAAACGTAAGCTCATTGACCTAACTCTTTGCAAAAAAATCTTCCATAGCGACCCGTATTTCCATGACGCCTTCTGCCTGAGACCGAAGTTGCGCAAGAGACACAAGGCCGTCGGTGGCGTAAATAACGTTATCGATACAAATGATCCCCGGGCCCTGCATCACAGCGCGACCATACATCTTGGTGTTATTCCAGCGGTTGGCGACATCCGGGGAAGCCTTTTCGGAATCAGCGCAAGTCTTGGTCTGGATTAATTTGCACGAAGTTGCACTGCACATGCCAAGGAGCACAGTAAAATGTTTCTGCTTTTCTTCCATCATAATGACGCCGTCAGGGTTCGTGGTGACGGTCACAACAAAACCCAATTCGCCCAAAGCCGATTTGATATTGGCAGGACGCATCGACAAAAGCGTCCGCGCCTCGGCCTCCTGCGCAGCGATGGCGGGCGGCGGTGCAAGGAGAGCAAACGCCAGAAGGATGATTATTGCTCGCATTGAAGGGCACCCGGGTCGTTTGAGAGAGCTTTTCGGTAGCATGGTGACAAGGGGCAATCATTGCGGCCGGATGTACTAGTACATTTGAAGGCTGCTTTTTTCCACACGGCTCTGGCAACCGGAAGGCAGGCGCTGACGCTTTGGCTGCGCGTGGAGTTTAGCTCGATATGAAGCTTAGGAATATATTGCCTGTCGCCTTTGTCACACCAGCAATCCTGCTGTTGATGGCGTCTTGTAGCGACGGGCAAGCCAGCCATAAGGCAGAGCAGACAGCCAACACAGCAATATCGGGTGATGGTGCTGTCCTGGCGGATGCGGGGAGTGCCAGCCAAGGCAACACTGCAGGAACCGATGGTGCCGACGACCGGCCGAGGCGCGAATTCACGGAAAGCGACCGGCTGTCCATTGAAATGGCCGAAAATGACTGCAAGTTCAATGAGTTCGCTGGCTTTTTCAGGGCGTTTAGCCGCTCATGGGCGGTGCGCGAACGCTACACAGCGGTCAACGTTCAGTTCGGCAGCGCAGGCGCGTCTAGGCGCATGCCGATGCGGCAATATCTGGACCAGAACAACTTCCCCATCGCGCCAATGGATAATGGTTACGTAACCGCCGAATCTGCAATGAAATTCGACCTCGACGGCGACAATGCGGACTGGCGAAGCCTTGTCTTTGTAGAGCTCTCGTTCGAGACCGCGTCCGACAACCGGCAGCGGGTTGATTGGGTCGCGGGCACTTTCGAGCGCAATCTCGACCCCCCGCCTGCTTATCTGGAGGAGGGCCTCGGCAAGCTCCTGAAAGCCAAGAGTCGCGGCTATCTGCTTTTCGAGCCGACCGACAAATGCTGGGAACTCACGCAGGACGTGGTGACGATGCCGTGGGCGGATTGACCGGTCGCCTAGACTGATGGGGCGATCCCGCCGCTACTGCTCCCACAAAACTGTCCGGGTAAGGTCGACAACATCCACGGGCCGGTAAAAATCCCCGATCCACAGCATTTTATAGGCCAGCGGCCTTAGCTGCACTTTCTTGTCGCAGGCGGCCTTTTCGACCTCGCCATACCAGCTTTTCTGGTAGCCGGTCAGCCATTGCGAGGCGCCGGGCGCGCGGTCGATCCTGTTGGAAAACATATAGGCATAGCCGTCCAGCACCCGCACCTTTTTGGCGCGGCACTGGTATTGCATCGTATAGAACAGGAAATCATTGGCTCCCTGTGTTGCTGGGTCGTCGCTTTCATGCGCTTCGATCACGTCGATCTCGACCAGGTCTGCGGACGGACCGTTCGGATAGCGCGGCTTGAGGTCGACGAACCAGAGCTTGCGTATCGGCTTTTCGCCCGTTCCGAACACCATGTACCAGCATCTTGCCATGCTGTTGGGCTTGCAATCGCGTATGCCTTCCAGAAACAGCCGGTCATCAATCTCCTCGCGCTGCTCGGCGCGGCTTTGCTGCGCTCCCACGCCTGTCGCGGTTGCCGCCAGAAGGAGCGCGGCTGCGCTGCTGAAAATGCGTGCTGCGCGCTTCATTCGACTTCTCCCATATCGGTAACCGGCCGGTCGGCACGGACATCGACGAGTTTCACGATCCGGTGTTCGAATTCCGAAATGCCGGGCGTGTAGCGGTAAATGGGTTCCGTCACTGAATTGGCGCTGGCCAGATCCCAACCATTATAGCCGAAGGTAGTGGTCGTGCGGGTCTTTCCGGTATCCTCGCGAGTCGTGGTCGCAACCTCATAGGGGACGGCAGTGATCAGCAGATAACGCCCGGGCTTCAGCGCACGAAAGGTGAAATAGCCGTTGGCGTCGGTAAAGGCCCGCGCCTTGTAAGGCGCGACGTCGCCGAGATGGCCTGCAATCATAACCGGATTATTGCCGAACTTGCGGATCGCCGCCTCGGCCGCCGCAGTATAGGGGTAGAGATAGACGACCTCTTTTTGCGTCGTAACCCGTTCCGTACCGCGCCCTACTTTGCCGTTCTTGCCGATTGCCCGCCTTGTCTTGCCGGGTCGGCCTTTCAGCATATGGCTGCCGACGTCCATCTGTGCCCGGCCGGGTTCGTTCGCCACGGCCTGCCCGGGCATCGTCACCGGCAACGCCAGCAGCGCGGCAATCGTAAGGGTGGAAAACAAGCGCATATCTGCCTCCATGAATTCCTGACACCCATGACGGTCGGCTCTTTCGGGGCATAGGGATGGAAATGTACTGGTACATCCGGTCATGACCGACTTTTTGCAGCCGTGCTAAGCGAAGGATATGGGCAAAGAGCAGCAACCGCATGAAAAATGCTGGACCGGCGGGTGCCAGTGCGGCGCTGTCCGTTTCCGGACAACCGACGTCATCGACGATGCCCATCTATGCCATTGCCGCATGTGCCAGAAAGCCGTCGGCAATGTCTTTGCGGCGCTGGTGTCGGCACCAAAGAGCAGCTTGCGCTGGATGGAGAAAGAGCCATCCTACTGGCAAAGCTCCGAACAGGTCTGGCGGGGCTTTTGCGGGCATTGCGGGACGCCGCTTTGCTATGACGACCGGAGCTCGGACAATATCGGCCTGATGATTGGTGCCTTCGACCGTCCTGCGGCGCTGGTCCCCCGTTCGCAGGATGGCATAGAGGGCCGAATGCCGTGGCTTCGGGCGCTCGACAACATTCCGGACGGCGGAATTACCGAAAAGCCGGAGCAGGCCGAATGGGCCGAGCGGATCAGGCAGAGCAACCGGCAGCATCGCGACGGCTGACATGGCGGAACTGCCTTATGCCGTTTACGAACCGCAACTGACGCCCATCGACTGGGGGCCGGATATCTGGGTCGTCGAAGGCCCGCTGATCGACTACCGCGTTAACGGTTTGTCCATACCCTGCCCGACGCGCATGACGGTTGTGCGCCTGAACGATGGCGGCCTGTGGTTGCATTCGCCGGTTGCATATTCGCCTGCCCTTGGTGAGGCAGTTGCCCGTCTCGGCCGGGTGTCGGAAATCGTCGCGCCGAACAGCTACCATTATCTGCACGTCGGTGCCTGGGCGAAAGCGCATCCGGACGCGAGAATATATGCAACATCGACCCACGATGGGACCCTGTCGCCCCATCGCCTGCTTTCTGCCGACAATGCGGAAAAGGGCTTTTGGGCCGGAGCACTCGAATGGCATCTGGTCGAGCTGGGCGGGTTCAGGGAAGCCTTGTTCTTCCATCGCCCGTCATGCACGCTGATTGTCACCGACCTGATGCAGAATTTCGAACCGTCGCGCATTGCCAGCGGGTTCACGCGCGCCGTGTTGCGGGCGGCACGCGCAACCGGACCATGCATGTGCCCGTCGATCGAACTGTGGCCGGCCAGAGCGCGCAACAAGACGAATCTTCGGGAAGGCGTCCGGCAAATGCTCGCATGGAATCCGGAAAAAATCATCATTTCACACGGGAAATGCGTCGCCCGCAACGCGAGGAGCGAAATCGAAACGGCATTCCGCTTCCTCGACTTCCTGCCCTGAGAACCGCCAGTCCCGCGGGCACTTTGAAGTCATCGGGGCAAGGCGCCGTTCGACTTCATCTCAACGCCGCGGGCGGGTGACGGCCAATATGTACTGGTGCATCCCCACCGGTCTGCGCGGCGGCCCTTGGCTGCTAGAGCCTTGCGCCAAACGGGAATTGTATCCGGTGATTTCGGGCCGGACGGGGCGGGGGCAGATATGCGTGTATCAGGGGCAAAGTGGCTGAAGCGGCTGGCGGCATTGCTGATGTTGCTTCTGGGGTATGCGACGTTGACCGCACCCGCAAATGCTCAGACTTCTCTGCTATGTCCCACGCTTAGCGCCACTGTGGCATGGGGTGGTTCGGTCAGCATCAATGCAAGTGCCTGCCACGCCGGCTTTGGGCTTGGTGCCGTAGTCGTTCAGCCAACGCATGGGACGGCATCAGTCGGCCCCTTTACCGCCAATCAGCAGATAAATTACTCGCACAACGGGACGAGCGGGACGACTGACAGTTTCGTTGTTTTGGACGGCGAGCCGCCAGTCAACAACCGCATCCTCGTCAACATTACCATACTGCCGCCGACGTCGGCCATCGTGGTTTCGCCCGCATCGCTGAACGCAATGACAGCAGGGACAAGCTTTTCCCAAACGCTGTCGTCGACAGGTGGAGTGGCGCCTTATACCTATTCTTTAAGCAGCGGCAGCTTGCCGACAGGACTTACCGTCAATTCGGCCGGCGTCATTTCGGGTACGCCCACACAGCGCGGCACCTATACATTTTCTGTTCGCTCGCAGGACGCCGGGGGCGATTTTGCAGTCAAAGGTTACACTGGTACAGTCTCGAACCCGACGCTGACCCTCTCGCCAGCTTCGGCAACAGTTGTCCAGAACATTCCGTTTTCCCTCAGCATCGGCGTGAACGGCGGGGTGGCACCTCATAATTTCCTTCACGAGACAGCAGCAGGCCCGCTGCCACCGGGCACGAGTCTTTCGGGAACGGGTATGTTGAGCGGAACGCCGACGACGGTCGGAGCAACGAATTTCCAGATGCGGGTTACCGATTCAAGCACTGGTCCCGGCAGCTATTTCGAGCTGGAAAATTTTACCCTTAATGTTGTCGCCCCGCCAACGGTGTCGATCGCGGTGTCCCCCGCATCGGTCAGCGAGGATGGCGCGACCAACCTCGTGTACACCGTCACGCGCAGCACCAGTCTGGCGACATCGACCGTTGTCAATCTGACCACCGGCGGCACGGCGACGGCGGGTACCGACTACACAGGCAATGTCGCGACGGTTACGATTCCGGCAGGTGCGACCACAGCGACCGTTACCATCGACCCGACAGTCGATGGCACCGTCGAAGGCAATGAAACTGTAACGCTGACGGTCGCGGCAGGCACCGGCTATACCGTGGGTGCGCCTGCCAGCGCCACGGGAACCATTCTCAACGATGACGTACCCTCGGCCTCTATTGCCGTTACGCCTGCTTCGGTTGCCGAAGATGGAGCCGCGAGCCTTGTCTATACAGTAACGCTCAACCAGGCCGCATCCAGCCCGGTTTCGATCAATTATGCAGTGAGCGGTTCGGCGACAAGCGGGACCGATTTCGCCGCTGTGACCTCGCCGCTGGTTATTGCGGCTGGTAGTACCACAGGCACGATCACCGTTGACCCGACCACCGATACAACCCTCGAAGCTGACGAAACGGTGGTGCTGACGCTGAACGCAGGTGCGGGCTATACTGTCGGTGCGCCCAGTGCGGCGACCGGCACGATTGCCAATGACGACACGCCGACCGTCTCGATCGCCGTATCTCCGGCCTCGATCAGCGAAGATGGCGTAAGCAGCCCGACTTTCACCGTCACCCGCAGCGCCAGCCTGCCGACGGCAACAACGGTGAATGTGACGCTGACAGGTACGGCGACGGCTGGCACCGACTTCATCGGCGCGGTTCCAAATGTCGTCATTCCCGCAGGCGCGACCAGCGCGACCTTTACCATCAACCCTGTCGGCGATACGACAATCGAGGCCGACGAAACCGTCATTTATACTGTTGCGGCGGGCGTTGGCTACACTGTGGGCGTCCCGGCCAGTGCAACGACGACCATCCTCAACGACGATGTGCCATCGGCGTCGATCGCGGTATCGCCTGCATCTGTTCAGGAAAACGGTGCGCCGAACCTCATCTACACGGTCGCGCTCGACCAGGCGGCGTTCAGCCCGGTTTCGGTCAACTTCACAGTCAGCGGTAGCGCGACGCCGGGTGCGGATTTCTCGGGGTTGATCCCCAGCCCGGTTGTCTTTGCGCCCGGCGTGACCAGCCGGACGCTGACTGTCGACCCGAGCGGCAATGGCACGATCGAACCCGACGAGACAGTGATCATCACGCTCGGTGCAGGCACGGGCTATGTCGTGGGAACGCCTGCGGACGCGACGGGCACTATCCTCAACGACGATTTCCCGAACATATCGGTTGGCAATGTAACCGTAACCGAAGGCAATAGCGGCACTACCAATGCCGTCTTCACCGTCACCCTGTCGGCGGCGTCGCCAGGCGCGGTCACTTTCGATATTGCAACTGCCACCAACGGCACTGCCACTTCCGGACAGGATTATGTCGCGAACAGCCAGACCGGCGTTACCATCCCCGCCGGTTCCACTTCGGCGACCTTTACCGTCGCCATCAACGGCGACGCATTGAACGAGCCGAACGAGACTTTCTTCGTGAATCTGACCAACGTCAGCGGGGCCATTATCAACGGGTCGCAAGGTACGGGTACGATCACCAACGACGATCCGGTGCCGACGCTGTCGATCGGCAATCTGTCGACTTTCGAAGGAAATTTGGGGACCCGCACGCTAGCCTTCCAGATTGCACTCGACGCGCCGAGCGGGCAGACGGTGCAGGTGTCGGTGGCGACTGCCAACGGGTCGGCGACCGCCGGAAGCGACTATGTTGCCCTCGCCGGCTCCTTCGCCTTCCAGCCCGGCGAAACCAGCAAGACCTTCCCGGTTACGGTGAACGCCGACACGCTGCCCGAACCCGATGAAAGCTTTACCGTTACCTTGTCGGGGGCGGTCAATGCGACAATCGGCACCGGCAGCGCCACCGGCACAATCACCAATGACGACGTGCCGCTGACCATCGCGCCCAATGTGCTGCCTGCGGGCGGTGTCGGTACGGCCTATAGCCAGACGCTGACGACCAGCGGCGGTTCCGGACCGTATAGCTACACCGTCACGGCAGGCGCTTTGCCGACCGGCCTGACCCTGGGATCGGGTGGCCTCTTGTCGGGCACCCCGATTGCTGCGGGCAATTTCAACTTCACCGTCACGACCACCGACAGCAGCGCGGCCCCCGGACCCTATACCGGCAGCCAGGCCTATACCGTATCGATTGCCGTGCCGACCATCGTGGTTGCGCCGCCGACGCTGCCCAATGCGACCTTCGGCGTCGCCTACAGCCAGAGCATTTCGGCCAGCGGATCGGTAGGGCCGTACAGCTTTTCCGTGTCATTCGGCGCATTGCCACAAGGCATCACGCTCGCGGCCGATGGTACGCTGTCGGGGACACCGACGCGCGGCGGTCAGACTAGCTTCGGCATCACCGCAACCGACTCCACGCCGAACGGCTATTCGGGCGCGCGCAACTATAATTTCACCGTCGATGTGCCGCCGCTTGTCCTGCCGTCGGCTACCTTGCCCGCGGGCGGGACCGATATTCCCTATAACGCACAGATTCCGTCGGCGAGCGGCGGGGTTGCACCCTATACTTATGCCCTGGCCGCGGCCCCGCTACCTCCCGGGCTGACCATGTCTTCGTCGGGCGCGATCAGCGGCACGCCGACGACCGCAGGCCTGTACAATTTCGCTGTGGTTGCGACCGACAGCAATGCCGGGACCGGCCCTTCGCTCGTCCAGCAAAGCTATTCGATCAATATCACCAACACACCGCCGCTCGCCAATCCAGTAACCGCAACGATTCCCTTCAATGCCGGCCTGACCCCGGTCACGCTCGACTTTTCCGGACGGACAAGCAACGTGTCGGTGGCAACACAGCCGACCCATGGGCGCGCCGTCGCCAGCGGCATGACGATCAGCTATGTGCCGGACTCGGGCTATTCCGGACCCGACAGCTTCACCTATACCGCCAGCAATTTCGACGCCAGCTCGGCCCCCGCCACGGTGACGATAACCGTTACCGACCCGACGATAAATGTGACGCCCGCCGGGCCGCTCACCGCCAATATCGGGTCGCCTTACAGCCAGATCTTTACCTTCAACGGCGGAACGCAACCGTTCACCAATTATCAGGTCACCGGCCTTCCGCCCGGCCTGCAAACCGGGTCGAGCGGATTCAGCACGATAGAGATCATTGGTACGCCGACCAGCGCGGGCAGCTTCCCGCTGACGATAACGGCAACCGATGCATCGACGGGCAACGGACCCTTTACCGTCAGCCAGTCGGTAACGCTGAACGTGAGTGGTCCCAATCTGGTGCTGACCCCCGGCTCGGGCAATTTGACCGTGGCGTTCGACGCACCGCTGTCGCAAAACATCGTCGCCAGCGGCGGGATCGGCGGCTACAGCTATGCTCTGACCGCCGGGTCGCTGCCGACAGGCATCACGTTCGATGGCGCGACCGGGGTGCTTTCGGGCAGGACGGTGTCGGTCGGAACCTTCAACTTCACGATCACCGCAACCGACAACGGTGCCAGCGGGGCTGGTGCGCCCTTCACGGTCAGCGGTAGCTACTCATTGACGGTCTCGCCGCCAGTAATCGTTTTCGACCAGACCAGCCTGCCAGCCGCCACGGTGGCATCGCCATATAGCGCGACAATCACTGCCTCGGGCGGCATCTCACCCTATGGCTTCGCGGTCACCGCAGGCGCATTGCCAGCGGGCGTCAACCTGTCGGGTAGCGGAGTTTTGTCAGGGACGCCGACCGCAGGCGGTAGCTTCACCTTCACCGTGACTGCAACCGACGCAAGCGGAGCGCCGGGACCCTTCAGCGCGAGCCGCGCGTTTACGCTGTCGGTCGGCGCGCCGTCGGTCGTCCTGCCAGCGACCGTGCTGGCATCGGGTCAGGTCGGCACCGCCTATAGCGCGGCGCTGACCCCAGCATCGGGCGGCATCGCGCCTTATAGCTACGCGGTAACCGGAGGTGCCCTGCCTGCGGGTATCGGGCTGTCGGCCAGCGGAACATTGTCGGGCACGCCGACCGCGTTCGGCAGCTTTGCCTTCACCGTGACCGCAACCGACAGCTCGACGGGATCGGGACCATATAGCGCGGCACAAGGCTACACGCTGGTCATCGCCGAAGAAACGCCAGTCGCCAATGCGGTGTCCGCCACGGTCGCCTATGGCAGCAGCAACAATCCGATCGCGCTCAGCATCGGCGGCGGCGCTGCCGCCAGCGTCGCGGTCGCCTCGGCCCCCGCCAACGGTACGGCAACGGCAACCGGTACGACCATCGTCTACACGCCGAATGCGAGCTTCTCGGGTGTTGACAGCTTTACCTACACCGCAACCAACGGCGGCGGAACTTCGGCTCCGGCCACCGTCACCATCACCGTCGGCGCGCCTACGCTCGGCATCACCGCATCGGGGCCGCTCGCGGCGACGGTCGGTGCACCCTACAGCCAGACATTCTCATTCGCAGGCGGAACCGCGCCATTTGGGTCGCAACAGGTCGCCGGCCTGCCTGCGGGGCTGGCGCTCACCGGAACTACGGCAGACAGTGTGACCATATCAGGTACCCCCCGGTCCCAAGGCACATTCACGCTTTCGGTGAGCGCCAGTGACAGTAGCACCGGCAACGGGCCGTTTGCTGTGCGACAGGATTTCGCTTTGACCGTAGCCGCGCCTGTTCTTGCGCTGACACCGTCGTCGGGCAGCTTTACCGCCCCCTATGCCGCGCCGTTCAGCCAGAGCTTTACGGCAAGCGGCGGGATCGGCGGCTACAGTTATGCGCTGGGCGGAACATTGCCGACTGGGGTCACGCTCAACGCGGCAACCGGCGCGGTTTCGGGGACGCCAACCGCGACGGGTAGTTTCGCTTTCACCATTACCGCAACCGATGCCGGTTCCACCGGTCCCGGCGCGCCGTTCACTGTCCAGGGCAGCTATACGCTCAATGTCGCTGTCCCGACGATAACGGTAACGCCCGCAACGCTGCCCAATGCAACGGCAGGCGCTGTTTATGCCGCAACGCTAAATGGTTCGGGCGCGGTTGCACCCTATAGCTTCACCCTGGCAAGCGGAACGTTACCTACGGGCATCACGCTGTCGGCGAGCGGCCAGCTCACTGGTACGCCGACCGTATCGGGCAGTTTCCCCTTCACGGTGGCTGTGCGCGATGCCAATGGCCAGACCGGCGTTGCGAACCTCGTCATGACCGTCAATGTGCCGACGCTGACAATCACCCCGGCAACGCTGCCGACGGCGTTCCAGGGTGTCGCCTATAACCAGACGGTCTCGGCAAGCGGTGGCGTTGCGCCTTATGCCTTTGCCGTCAGTGCGGGGAACCTTCCGACCGGCCTGTCGCTCAACGCCGCGACCGGCGCGATCAGCGGTACGCCCACCGCTTCGGGCACCGTCAGCTTCTCCATCACGGTGACCGACAGCACCGGTGGCACCCGTGCGGCGGCCACCATTGCCTATGCCTTGCAGGTGACGGCACGCCCCGATCCGGCACTGGACCCCGAAGTGCGCGGTCTTGTCCAGGCTCAGGTCATGGCCAGCCGTCGCTTTGCCGATGCCCAGGTCACCAATTTCATGCGGCGACTGGAATCGCTGCATGGCGGCGGTAGCGGCGGCGGATTCCAGAACGGCCTTCGCCTTTCCGGTCGCGGCTATTGCGAGGATTCGATGACTGCGTGGACCAATTCGCTGTGCAGCAAAAGCGAAAGCAAGCTCGGCCCGATTGCCCAGGCTGCCGCAAATGCCGGCGACAGCAGCGAAGCGGGTTCCGGCGGTGGCGGTGGTGGCGCGGATTTGCCCTGGGCCATCTGGGCGGGCGGCACAATACGCTGGGGCGACCGCGACCCCGCCACAGGCAGACTTTCGCAAAGTTTCGAATCGGAAGGCATCAGTCTCGGCACCGACTATCGCTTCAGCCCCGGATTTACGGCGGGCATCGGCGTCGGCCTTGGCCGCGACACCGTCGATATCGGCGATAACGGGTCGCGCAGTGCGGGCGAAGCGAAAACGGTTGCGATATATGGGAGCCACCAGCTGGGAAGCGGCGTCTACGTCGACTGGCTTGGCGGCTACCAATGGCTCGATTTCGACCTTCGGCGGTACGCAACCAGCACCGGCCTGCTGATCAACTCAACCCGCACTGGTCGCCAATGGTTCGCCACTGGTTCTGCGGGCGCGGATATCGAGACGGGTAACTGGCTGATTGCACCTTACGCGCGCATCGACATCACCCGCGGCACGCTCAACGGCTATGTCGAAAATAGCGGTTCGCTGTTCGACCTGCGCTTCCTCGATCAGGATATGGACTTTACCTCCCTGGGTCTTGGCACGCGCGTGAATTACCGCCATCTTTTCAAAGGTGGGGCGCTTCTCCCGCGGTTGCGCCTCGAATATCAATATGATCTGGAACGCAATGCCGACGCGCGCGTTGCCTATGCCGACCTGATCTCCGGCCCGTTCTCCCGGGTCCCGCTGATCGGCTTGGCAAGAGAGCAGCTGATGCTCGGATTGGGAGCCGAACTACAGCTTGACGGCGCATTGGCGTTCGAACTCGAATATCTCAACCGCATTGCCTCGGGCTCCGGCTCCGACCAGGCCGTGCAGCTGGGAATGAATGTTAAATTCTAGGAATGAAGTGGGAAATATCTGTGCGTAACCTGATACTGGCAATTACAATGGTAGCGCTGCCATCGGCTCCGATTTTTGCGCAGTCGCTCCAGCCTGGCGGCCAATATTCGAATGACGATCGCCGCGTGTCGGTCGGCTTGACCATTCCGTTCGGAAATGGCGGTTCCCGCGCCGAGCGCGAGCCGAGATTGGAACTGGTCTTCGATCACCGGCAGCGCGATGCCAATGGTTCAGAAATCTCGGATATCAGCAACGCCGATCGCCGGTCACCCGTCCGGCTTGGCCTGACGCTTTCAAAAACCCCTCAGGCGATGTTGAATGGCAGGGAAATCCCCAGCATGGCTGGTCGGCGGCATATTTCGACGGTTGGCTGGGTCGCGATTGGCGCCTTGGTTGTCGGCGGCGGTGCGCTCCTTTTTTACGACGCTCTGGATGATGCGTCCGAATAGTGGGCAACAGATCATTGGTGGTTTCTTGCGGGACCTGTTTCGTCGCGATCAGTATAGAGCGCTCCGCGGTTCCGGATTTTATCTCGATTTGCCGAGACCCCTCTGACGCAGTTTACGAGCCCGTTGTCTGGCGATGAAACCGATGCCAAACCAGATGATGCCGCCGACCATCAACGAAATCAGCGCATAGGCAATAAGTTCGCGTTCTTCCATTTCGCTTTTTAGTTCCCTGTCTGTTGGCGTCATGCTTATGGGCAGGGAATCTGATCGTTAAAGTATGTCAGGCGCACTGGTACAATGCTATCGGGAATCCGATTGCGCGGCTTAGACGGGCAAGCTGGCCATGACCGCCGGCAACTCTCCAAAATCGTCGATAATCGCGGCCGCCCCCAGCTCTGCGACTGGTCTGTCGCTAAAGCCGAAACTGACCGCGACGAACGGAACGTTTGCGGCTCTTGCGGTCAACGCATCGGTGATCGAATCGCCTACATACAGCGCGCGTCCTCCGCCGCTTCTGGCAATTGCCTCGTCGAGTGGAGCCCGATCGGGCTTTGCGACCGGCAGCGTATCGCCGCCGATGATCGCATCGAATTTCTCGCTCCAGCCGAGCTGCCCGACAAGCAATCGCGCCAGCCTCTCGGGCTTGTTGGTGCAGATTGCGGTGCGCACATTATTGGCACGTATTTCGTCGAGCATATGCGTTGCGCCTGCATAAGGTGCGGTCTGCCGGCAGATGTTGCTTTCATAATAAGCGAGCAGCATCGGCAACCCGGCCTCCATAGACTCCGGATCGACGCCGCCAGTCGCTGTCAGCCCCTTGTGAAGCAATGCCCGTGTGCCGTGGCCCACCATCAGCCTTATCTGATCGAGCGACAGTTGCGGCCGTCGTAGTCGTTCGAGTGCATGGTTGAGGGCATCGGCGAGATCCGCCGCAGTATCGGCAAGCGTTCCGTCGAGATCGAAAGCGACAATGTCTAAACTCATGACGCGGGGCTCTTGCCGGCGCGGACGATAACGACAGCGCCAATGGCGAGCAGCAGAATCGCGCCTGCCTCGAACAGGATATTTTCAGGTGCCATGTCCTTGCCTTGCAGAACGATCAGGCGCGCCAGCGCAGTGACGGCGATGAAGATCGGGTAGACGAAGGGCGAACCGCGGCCGGTGTAGAAGACGGCGATCATCCCCATGACCTCGGTATAAAGGAAGATCAGCAAGATGTCGGCGAGCGTTATTGTCTGCGCGCGGTATACGCCGACGATTTCGATACCCGCTGCTCCTATGGTCATCAGCGCGGCAACGACGAGCAAAGCGCGCTCGATCAGCCGGAAGCCGAAAAGCGCCATCTTGCCTTCGCTGTGACCGGCTCCCGCGCCAAACAGCGCGCGAAGATCGTGGGGGCCGGGAGGCGGGTCGGGTTCGGGTGTTGTCATGATGCTGCCGCTAGTGGGTTGGATGCCGAAACGAGCTTGTCGAGCGCAGCGATATCGATGGGTGGAAAGGGTTCGTCCAGACTGGGGCGAACTCCCACCGCGCCATCGAATCTTTCGTGCATCGTGTACAGCGAAGGGGTCGCGAGCACCGGGATGCCAGCTGCGACGGCAGCGAGCACACCGTTGCGCGAATCTTCGATGGCGATGCAGTCATTCGGTGCGACGTTTAACGCGGAGAGCGCAAGCAGGTAGACTTCGGGATCGGGTTTCTTGCGGGCCACATCTTCGCCTGTCACCATCGCGTAGAAAGCAAGCGATCCCGCGCCGAAATGACGGTCGAGCAGCGCGGTCAGGTTGGTTCGGCTTGTCGTGGTTGCGATGGCGGTTTTTACATTTTTGTCCCATGCCTCGCGCATCAGCCGGTCGATGCCGGGGCGAAGCGCGGCTGCGCCTTCTTCGACAAGCTCTGCATAAATTTCGTTCTTGCGCGCATGGACCTCGGCGATGACGCTGTCGGATACCGCCTCGCCTATGGTTCCGGCGAAATGCCGGATACGCTCCTTGCCGCCGGTGACTTTCAGCAATTCGCGATAATCGTCGACGGTCCAGTGCCAGTCGCGACCGGCTTCGGCAAAGGCGCGGTTGAACGCGGTGCGGTGCGCCTCTTCGGTTTCGGCGATCGTGCCGTCCACATCGAACAGAATCGCCTTCAGCCTCATTCCGCGGCGTCCTTGGCATCGAACACGCGGCTGGCGAGGATGTCGGGCGCGTCGATGATCGACAGCGCTTCGGCTGCGACCGGCTGCGGGCCTGCGAACATGCGGTTGGCCTGACGCAGCCGCGCACGGTCGAGTGCGTTCCTGATCGAGCGGGCGTTGGCGAAGAGCGGCTGGGCTTTGCGCGCGGCGATATAGTCGACCAGCGCGTCACGGCCTTCGTTGCTCAATTTATAGTTCTGTTTCTCCAGCATCAGTTCCGCAATCCGTACCAGTTCGTCGTCGCCATAATCGGGGAAGTCGATATGGTGCGCGATACGGCTGCGGAAGCCGGGGTTCGACGCGAAGAAGGTCTCCATGCGCTCGCCATAGCCTGCGAGGATGACAACCAGATCGTCGCGCTGGTTCTCCATGACCTGCAACAATATCTCGATCGCCTCCTGCCCGTAATCACGCTCGTTTTCGGGGCGGTAGAGATAATAGGCTTCATCGATGAACAGCACGCCGCCCATCGCCTTTTTGAGGATTTCCTTGGTCTTGGGTGCGGTGTGGCCGATATATTGCCCGACCAGATCATCGCGGGTGACCGAGACCAGATGACCCTTTCTGACCAAACCCAACCGGTGGAGAATTCCCGCCATCCGCTCGGCAACGGTGGTCTTGCCGGTGCCGGGGTTGCCGGTGAAGCTCATATGCAGCGTCGGCGATTCGGTGGCAAGCTCCAGCCGCCTCCGCGCCGCATCGACCAGCAGGAGCGCCGAAATCTCGCGCAGCCGTTGCTTGACCGGCGCAAGGCCGATCAGCTCGCGGTCGAGCTGGTCGAATTCTTCGGACAGCCCGCTTTCCGCGAATTCGCGCTGGAGGTCGATGCTTTCGGTCACAAATCCTCCCCGGCACGGGGAGGTGGCGCGCGAAGCGCGACGGAGGGGTCCCCCATCGCAACGTGGCGCTTTGCTGAGAGGTGGGCCCCCTCCACCACCCTTCGGGCGGTCCCCCTCCCCGTTCCGGGGAGGAATTTATGCATAGCGCTCACCCTCGGGCTTGTCGGCGATGTAGGCGCGGGTGGTATAGGCCATCTGGCGTCCTGCCCCTTCTTGCCGTTCGACCATGAAGCCGGGTTCGTTTTCTGGCCGGTCAGTGATGAACGACAGCCGGATCGATTCCCAGCCATGTGTCGAATCGAACGCGGTCATGCGGATATATCGCAACCCCGCATGTACCTTGCGGCATGCGGCCAATTCCATCATCACCCCCGCCGCATCGGCGATGTCGAACATCGGGATGCCCCACATGTCCCAATAGGTGTTGCGCGGGTGCGGGTCGTCGGTGAATTCGAGATTGATCGCCCAGCCATTGTCGAGGCAATATTGCACTTGCGCGGTGATCTGCTCGTCGGTGAAGTCGGGCAGGAAGCTGAATGTGCCTTGGGTGATACGCATAATGGCTCTCCTTACGCGGCGGTTGCGGTGGGAACGAAGTCGGCGGTGTCGGTCGACTCATAGTTGAACGAAATGTCCTTCCATGTGTCGAGCGCGGCCCGCAGCGGGCCGCACCAGCGCGCGGCGGCGGAAAGGATGTCCGGCCCTTCCGCAAGGTAATCGCGGCCCTCGTTACGCGCCTGGATCATCGCTTCCAGCGCTACGCGGTTGGCGGTTGCGCCTGCCTGGATACCCTGCGGGTGACCGATTGTGCCGCCACCGAATTGGAGCACACAGTCTTCGCCCAGATAGTGGATCAGCTGGTGCATCTGCCCCGCATGGATGCCGCCCGAAGCGACCGGCATGACCTTGTTGAGGCTTGCCCAGTCCTGGTCGAAGAAGATGCCGGTTTCGAGGGACTGCGGCACATGCTCGCCGCGCAGCGTGTCGTAGAAACCCTTGATCATCAGCGGATCGCCTTCGAGCTTACCGACGACGGTGCCTGCGTGGAGATGATCGACGCCTGCCATCCGCATCCATTTGCAGATGACGCGGAAGTTCATGCCGTGGTTCTTCTGGCGCGAATAGGTCGAGTTGCCCGCGCGGTGCAGGTGGAGGATCATGTCGTTCTTCCGCGCCCAGAGTGCCATCGACTGGATCGCGGTATAGCCGATGACGAGGTCGATCATGATGATGATCGAGCCAAGCGATTTGGCGAACTCGGCGCGTTCGTACATCTCCTCCATCGTGCCCGCGGTGACGTTGAGATAATGCCCCTTGACCTCGCCGGTCGCGGCCTGCGCCTTGTTGACCGCCTCCATCACGTAGAGAAAACGGTCGCGCCAGTGCATAAAGGGCTGCGAGTTGATATTCTCGTCGTCCTTCATGAAATCGAGGCCGCCCTTCAGCCCCTCATAAACAACGCGCCCGTAATTGCGGCCGGACAGGCCGAGCTTTGGCTTGGTCGTCGCGCCCAGCAAAGGCCGCCCGAACTTGTCCATCCGCTCGCGCTCGACGACGATACCGGTGGCGGGGCCCTGGAAGGTCTTGAGATAGGCAACGGGGATGTGCATGTCTTCGAGCCGCAGCGCCTTCACCGCCTTAAAGCCGAAGACGTTGCCGATGATCGACGCGGTGAGGTTGGCGATCGAGCCGCCCTCGAAAAGGTCGATATCATAGGCGATCCAGGCGAAATACTGGTTCTCGGCATTGGGCACCGGGTCGACGCTGTAGCATTTGGCGCGATATTTTTCGCAAGCAGTCAGCCGATCGGTCCATACTACGGTCCAGGTCGCAGTCGAGCTTTCGCCTGCGATGGCGGCAGAGGCTTCTTCGGGATCGACGCCGTCCTGCGGCGTCACGCGGAACAAGGCGATCAGATCGGTCGGCTTCGGTTCGTAATCGGGCTGCCAATAGCCCATTTTCTTATATTCGAGCACACCGGCGGAATAGCGTTCCTTGGCCTTCATTGGGGTCACGTCGTTCATCGCATCGTCTCCTTCATTCTGCTGCCGCGAGCGCCAGCCCGCGCGGATCGAGCGCACCGCTCGCATAGCGTTTCGCCATTTCGGACATCGGGATAATCCTGATTTTCGAAGCCTGCCCCGCCGTCCCGAACGCCTCGAACCGCGCACTACAGATCGACGCCATCGCGTCCATCGAGGGCTTCAGGAACTTGCGCGGGTCGAATTCGGACGGACTGGTTTGGGCAACACGGCGGAACTCTGCCGCCGCCGCGAGACGCAGGTCGGTGTCGATATTGACCTTGCGCACGCCCATTTTGATGCCCTTGACGAGTTCCTCCACCGGCACACCATAGGTCTCACGCATCTCGCCGCCGTGCTTGTTAAACACCTCCTGCCACTCCTCGGGCACCGAGGACGAGCCATGCATCACGATATGCGTGCTGGGCAGCCGCTGGTGGATCTTCTCGATGACGTCCATTGCAAGGATATCGCCTGTCGGTTTGCGCGTGAATTTGTAAGCACCGTGGCTGGTGCCCAATGCAACTGCGAGCGCATCGACCTTGGTCTCCGCAACAAAGCGCTCGGCTTCGTCGGGGTCGGTGAGCAGCATCGAATGGTCGAGCGCGCCTTCGAAGCCGTGTCCGTCCTCGGCCTCGCCCTGTCCGGTTTCGAGGCTGCCGAGACAGCCAAGCTCGCCCTCGACCGAAGCCCCCACCATATGCGCCAGCCGCGTCACTTCGGCGGTGATTGAGACATTATAGTCGTAGCTCGCAGGGGTCTTGGCATCCTCCTCAAGGCTGCCGTCCATCATCACGCTGGTAAAGCCGTTCTGGATTGCGCTCAGGCAGGTCTGGACGTTGTTGCCATGATCCTGATGGATGACGATGGGGATGGCAGGAAACATCGCCTCCAGCGCCTCCATCATCTTCGCAAGCATGATGTCGCCTGCATAGCTCCGGGCGCCGCGACTGGCCTGCAGGATCACGGGTGCATCGCAGCCTTGCGCGGCCTCCAGGATCGCCAGACCCTGTTCCATATTGTTGATGTTGAACGCGGGCACGCCATAGCTGTGCTCTGCCGCATGATCGAGCAATTGCCTCAGAGTGATGCGGGCCATCAGTCCATCCTCCTTTTTCGATCGACGATGCGCAGGATCATCGGGGTCAGGATCAACTGCATCGCGATATCGAGCTTGCCGCCCGGAATGACGATCGAATTGGCGCGGCTCATGAACGAATTCTGGATCATTGCGGTAAGGTAAGGAAAATCGATTCCGCGCGGGTTCTTGAATCGGATGACGACCATCGATTCATCGGGCGTCGGTATCCAGCGGGCAATGAACGGGTTCGATGTGTCGACCACAGGTACGCGCTGGAAATTGATGTCGGTCTCGACAAATTGCGGGCAGATATAATGGATATAATCGGGCATCCGGCGCAGGATCGTGTCGGTGACGGCTTCCTGTGTATGGCCGCGCGTCGCCTTGTCGCGGTGGAGCTTCTGAATCCATTCGAGATTGATCACCGGAACGACGCCAATCTTGAGGTCGGCATGTTGCGCGATGTTGACGCTCTCGGTGACGACTGCGCCATGCAAGCCTTCATAAAAAAGGACATCGGTGGGCGATGGCAGGTCGGCCCATTCGGTAAATGTGCCGGGAGCCGCCCCGTGCAGTTCGGCCTCCTTGTCGTCATGGATATAATAACGTGACTTGCCCGTGCCGCTTTCGCCATATCGGCGGAAGGTTTCTTCCAATTCCTCGAACAGATTTTCGCCCGGGCCGAAATGGCTCAAATGCCGGTTGCCCGCTGCGTCTGCGTCGGCAAGTTTCTGCCGCATTGTGGCCCGATCGTAACGGTGGAAAGAATCGCCTTCAATCGTCGCGGCACTGATGCCCTCGCGCCGGAAAATCTGCTCGAACACATGTTTGACGGTGGTCGTCCCTGCGCCAGACGAACCGGTTACCGAGATTATGGGATGTTTGACCGACATTGCTTCAGGCCTGAAACAATGTGCGTTTGGCGAAAAGCGGCGCGCGGTCGGGCATTTCGCTCGACATCGTATGATATCGACTGATGCGGCGAACTTCTGCTGCGGAGCCGAACACCAGAGGCACGCGCTGGTGCAATTCGGTCGCAACGATGTCGAGAACGGGGTCTACTGTATCGGTCGCGAGCCCGCCCGCCTGCTCCACCAGCATGGCAATAGGATGCGCCTCGTACACCAGCCGCAAGCGCCCTTTGGCGTAGCCGCGCCTTTTGTCCCCGGGATAGAGAAAGGCCCCGCCGCGCATCAGGATGCGATAGGCTTCCGCAACCAGCGAAGCGATCCAGCGCATGTTGAACTCGGCCTCGCGCGGACCGTGTCCGCCTTTCAGGCAATCGTCGAAATACAGCCGGACCGGCTCTTCCCAATGGCGGTAGTTGGATGCGTTAATCGCGAATTCGGGCCGCTTGACGGGAATTTCGCATTGCGCATTCAAAAGCAGAAAATCGCCTGCGGTTAGGGAGTAAATAAAAATCGCTGTGCCTTGTCCCAAGGTCAGCACCAGCGCCAGCTGCGGCCCGTAAACGAGGAATCCCGCTGCAAGCTGGCCACGGCCATCGCATAGGAAGGGCGCAAGCCTGTCGCCAGAAAAAGGCCGGATCGAGAAAATCGTACCGATGGACACATTGGTGTCGATATTCGATGAGCCGTCGAGCGGGTCTATGGCGAGCGCCAGCGGGCGCGAAGCATCGATCAACACCGGCTGGTTCAGTTCTTCCGAAGCATAGAGGCCGACTGGCGACTGGCTCATCGCCGCAAGAAAGCGGTCGTCGGCAAGCAGATCGAGGCCGCGCTGCGCATCTCCATCTGCGTTAAGATTGCCCTCTTGGTCGGCAAATGTTGCGCCAAGCGGGCCGCCCGCAATTATTGTCGCAAGCGCGATACCAGTGTCGGCAATTATCCGCACGGTTTTCGCTAATGCGTCATCGGCATTGGCCGACAAAAAATGGGTCAGATTATTATCTGTCACCACGCTCTCCTCGCAATCATCATCGGGCAAGCGCATTGAATAAGTAAAGTTTAATATGTTTACATAATGAATTAAAAAATCTAATCTACGATATGCTCAATCTCAGCCTTCGGCAGCTTCGCGCCATTTCGGCTGTCGCGCGATTGAAGCAGGTCAATCTTGCCGCGCGCGAAATCGGGCTCACCCCGCCTGCGGTTACCTTGCAGATCCAGCAGGCCGAGGCGATGGTCGGATTGGCCCTGTTCGAGCGTAACCCCGATGGCTTTCTGGCAACCGATGCCGGACGCGCGGTCATATCCTCGGCTGACGATATCGCTTTGCGGCTATCGCGGCTGGAAGACGACATCACCGCTATCAGCGGTGCAGGCCTTGGCAGGCTTCGGCTGGGCGCCGTATCGACCGCGAAATATTTTGTGCCGCGGTTGATGGCCGGATTTGCCGAGGAGCGGCCGGGGATCACGATCAGCCTGTCGATCGGCAACCGCGCGACAATCATCAAGGCGCTCGACGAACAGCAGATCGACGTTGCCCTGATGGGCCGACCGGGGCGCAAAACGCCCGTTGAAACGTCTTTGCTGGGCGATCATCCACTGGTGATCATCGCTTCGCCCGATCATCCGCTTGCGCATGTCCGGCAAATCCCGAAGCAACGCATCGCCGAGGAAGCATTTCTGGTCCGCGAACCCGGCTCGGGCACACGCATTTCGCTGGAATTGTTCTTCAGCGACATCCCCGGCCGCCTCGACCATCTGGGGGTCGAATTCCAGTCGAACGAAACAATCAAGCAGGCAGTGATGGCGGGAATGGGCGTCGCCTTCATCTCCGCGCACACCATTGCGATGGAGGTCGAAATCGGGCGGCTTGCGGTCCTGGATGTCGTCGGCACGCCCGTTGTCCGGCAATGGTTCACTGTCCGCCGGGCAGACCGTGCGCCGTCACCGGCGATGGATGCATTTGAATCATTTGCAAGCAGCCGCGGTCGCGAATTTCTCCCGACCGTTGCCATGCGTATCGAACGCTAGTCAGCTTGGGATGATGTTCAGGTCCAGCCTGTTGGTGTCGAAGCCGTTGGCACCCGGCACCATGGAGATGGTGCGCTCCTGAATTCTGGGGCCTTCTTCGCGGCTCAATATCGCGCGGCCCGAGCCATCGAGCACGATTTCGGCGTTGCCGGCATAAATACGTGCACCACGAAGCGATCCGGGCGCATAGTTGACGACGAGCTCATAGCCTTGCGGCGCATTGCAATATTCGCGGAAGGTGCCGAGCGACAACGCATCGCCGTTAAGCGCGCCATAGCCGGTGCCCTGATGCTGAACGGTGCAGTGCACCGCAACGGTGAGGCGCAGATTATAGCTGAACGAAGCCCCAAAAGCCGCCATTGGCGTCATGGCCAGCGCCATGCTTGCAACACCAAGTGATAGTTTGCCGATCATTCGCTACCCTTTCTGGCGCAAGGCCGAGGTTTGCGATGATATTTAGCCCGGCAAATCTAAGATTTGGTTAAGGCCAGGTTACGGGCGTTGGAAGGAGTTGGACGTTACCGGAGCGTTACCGGGCCGTTACCGAAATCGACACGACGTCGCTATATTTCCCGGCGCGCCGGTCGGAAACATCGCCGATGATGAACTGGATCGGTAAGGAATCGCGGCGATTGCCTGCGCCGGTCGGGCCGGAAACGGTCCGCTCGCCGGAAAGATTTATCGAATTACCGCCAATTGCCATCGAATAGGGTATCACCCACTGGCTTGCACCCAGCCGCAGGCGTCCGGAGTTGGCGGAACTTACTGTTATGTCATATTCACCGGTGCTGCTGACCTTGAGCTGCAGCGGTACAGGAGCAACGCCGCCCCGCAATTCGCCCAGATCTACCACTGCCTGGCCGTCGTTCATCGTATAGGCACCGGCAAGGCCGATACGCGCGGACGGCAATACCGTCATGCCCACCACCAGCGATGTGCCACCCAATGAGCGGAAGCTTTTGTCCTGCGCTTGCAGCGTCAGATCCTGCGTGAAGGTACCGGCATTGCGCACCGCTTCGGGATTGGCGACCAGCTTGTAAAGCAAAGAACGCGATTCATTGGGCTTCAACACCATTTCCCGGCCCGATGGCAGCCGGTTCGTAACCCCTGCCCGCGGCGTGACATCCTGCGTGTCGGTCAGGTTCAGCAACGCATAGTCGATCCGGTGGCCGTTATTGTTGCCGTTGGACAGTCCGAACGGGGGCCGCTGCAGTTCGAACACCGGCGTGAAGCGGCATTCGGCACCGCCCTCGTTAACGATGGTTACACCGAATGTGCCTTCGGGACTCGACCCGCCAAAAGGATCGTAACCCTGGATGATCCAGCTTGCCGGCGATGTCTGTACGCGCACGAGGCAATCGGTGGTGGGCACGACGGGCGCTTGTGCGAGCGCGGGTGTGGCCAACGATAGTGCGGCAAGGACTGATAATGAACGCAGCATGGCGGTCTCCTATTTCTTCATACCCGGTGTGACAGTGCCGAGATTTATAAGGCCGTCGGTGTCAGCCGGTACAGTGAATTCGAAGCTCCGGTCGATGGTGCCATTGGGGCCGTAAGTCTCCACGACATAGCGGCGGCCGGGCAGCAAATTGGCGATGGCGAAGCGACCGATCGAATTAGTGAAGAATGGTATCGGTGGCGGGTTTTCGCCTTCCTTGATGTCCTGTAGGGTGACGCGGCCGCCAATCAGCGATACCGGCTTGTCCGGCCCCCGGACGAGCGTGCCCATCGCACTGGCAAAGGCATCGGTGCCGATCCGCGCTGCATAACCGCTCTTGTAAGCCGGACGCACCCGGAACACCCCAGGGCCGATGTCGTAACCGGTGGGCGGGTCCTCGACGTCATATTGAACCGACTGGGTGGCGTAGGAGCCGAGGAAATTGTTCACCGCTGCACCCAGCGGTCCGCTCCTGGCGATATAGTCGTTCTCGGCGAGCGATTGGCCGGCGACGACGCTGCGGTTGCCCAGATTCTTGTGCGGTTTCAGCAGCATGAAGCTGTCGTTGATCCGCCGCCCGATGCCGAACATGCCATCGGCATAGGCAAGCGTGGTGCCGACGCGCAGTGTTGTCGCATTGACGTCGGCGAAATCGGATATCGAGGGGCCGAAGGTCGCGTGGCTGATCGCCGCATCGAAGCGGTTGGCGGAATAGGATGCATAGCCCAGCGCGCGGGCGTTGCCGTCCTGCCGCGCCAGAAGCCCGCCGAAACCGACACTGTTGAGCTGATTGAGGCCGCTCTGGTTGTACGAGATTTCCTGCAAGTCATCGCGGCTTTCATAGCGGGCTTCGGCACGGCGACGGTAATCGGGCTGGAAGGTTATGCCGACGCTGACGCTGAAGCCGCTGCCCCTGGCGCTGTTCGTTGCAAATTTTGCGTAATCCACACCTGCCCTGAACGTCCATTGCCGGTCGAGCCGGTAAAAACCCGTCGTACCGATACGATAGCTGTCGCCCAGGCCCCCCCGACCCTTGATATAGGATGCGGTCGTTGTCGCGAGGAAGCGCAGGTCGAACTGCCGTGTATATTGCCCCGACAGCGTCATCGATGTGGTGTTGATGCCTTCCAGATTGCCCAAAGTGGCAAAGCGCGGTGACACATAGTCGGCGCGCAGCGTGAAGCTGTCCGAAAGGCCGCCGCGGTCGATGAAATGTTCGTAGGAAGCGCCGCCCGCGAACCCTTCTCCGGCGCGCTTCGAATGGCTTGCGCCTGCATCGAACAGCAACCGGCCGCCATTGCCCAGCACGAACTGCGTCTGGCCGGTGAGCGTCTGGACATCCTTGCTGGCCTGAAAACCGAAGCCGATGGCGGGCTTGTTGAAAAATGCCTTTCGCCAGAAGCCACTAAAGGCGACCGGTCCCTTGTAATCGGGCGCGCGTCCGAACTGTCGGCTCGTCGGCCCGATATAGGCGCCATATTCATAATCGCCCGGTTCGAGATCGATCGGATCGAGATATTGCTGGTAGGACAGATTCTGGATCGCGCCGCTATTGTCGATGACCTGGACATCGATGTCGTTGCTGCCCGCAATCAGCGGTAGCGAGCTGAAATCGTAGCGCCCGGGCTGCAATCTTAATTCGCGATACAGGGCGCCGTTGCGCAGGAAACGAACGGTGGAATCGCGCTGCAAGATCAGTTGCCGGTTGTTTTGCAGGATCGCCGAGCGGAAGGCATTGAACCGCCGCTGCTGGCGCAGCACGCCGATACCGCCCATCGAGACGAAAGATTGCTGGCCGCGCACTTCGGGATCGAGATCTCCCAGGAAAAAGCGGCGAAATTGCTCGGGCTGATCGTACACCAGCCGCGCATAGTTGCGGGTAAATTTATACTCGTCGCCGGTAAGTCCGAATTGCTGCCCGAACTGGACATCGCCTTCGAACACGACCGGCCCGACCCTTATCGCTCCGTCGATATTGATCGTTGGCGGATCGACCTGCTTGGTTTCCCAGACGTAGGTTTCGATGGCGTTGATGTTGATGTAGGCCGAAAATTCGGCGAGCTGTAGCGAGATATCGTTGTCATCATCGCGTGGCGGTGCAAACAGATCCTGCGTCGCGCGCTGTTCGGGCGAAACCTCGACAACCACAACGGCAAGCGTGGTCGGATCATATTTAAGCTCGACGCCGGTTGCCGTCAGGTCATCGGGTCCGAATTGCGGCAAAGGCTGCAGTTTGGTCGACAGGCCAACATGCGCCTCGTCGTTCAGCACCGGCTTCATCAGCCGCAGAAACGCCTCCGATACCAGCATGAACCGGTCGTCGGCGGTCAGCAGCAACGGAATGTCGCCCAGATTGCGGTTCTGGAAGGTCAGCGGCACCGTCATTTCGATGTCGCGCTCATAAGGGTTGATGTCGGGCCGCCCGTGCCGACCGATCGGCACTTGTGGCTCGGTCGGGATCGGCGTCGGGCCGGGCAGCGGGATCGTCGCGGGCGGCGCGCTACCGGGAGGCGGAGGCGCGGGTTGTTGCGGCAGTGGGATCGATACCTGCGCGACGACCGCGCCCGGCCAGAGCGCTATCAGTGCGACAGAGCAGAGACCGAACCCTGACTTCATTGCTTGAACGACAGCTTGATCGGGCCCTGGCCGAACCCGGGCACGGGCAGGCGGAAAGTGCGCTGGCCCTGTGCGGGTACATAGCCGGTGCCAACGGCGCGGTTGAGCTCTTCGGGCGACACGTCGACGCGCAGCCATTTGCCAGCGGCGTCAGTGCCTTCCAGCTGCCAACCGAAATTGGCCATCATCGCATGGCGGCGGCCATCGTTGCGCAGCACGATTTCCACACCATCGACCATCGGCGGAACCTCAGTGGAGCCCGGCAATGGAGCTGGCTGGTAGCTGAGTTGCTTGACGCTGGCGGCTTTTACCTCCGGCTTGGCGCCCGGCGGCGCTACGACGACCAGCGCGCGCATATTGTAAAGGATTTGCACCTGCGCGCTGGGCGCATCGGGGCTGCCCGGCTCGAAGGCAACGGGTAGCTGTTCGACCGAAACATAATAAGCCTGCGAGGTCGCGATTTCGGGATTGCCGACCCATTGCAGGCGAACGACCTGCCGGCCGCCTGCCGACAGCGCGCCTTGCGGTGGGAATATCAGGAATTCTTCGTCGGCCGGGGTTTCGGTCATCTTGCCGGTTTCGTCGATTTCCATCCGGAAAACGCGCGTCTGGAAAGCCAACTTGCCCGTGTTGATATTCTGGACTTCGATGCGGGCCACAGCATCGGTGCCGCGCGATTCCATTTCGACCACCATCGGCGAAACGCGCATCGCAATCGCAGGGGTCATGAAGAGCGCAATCGCGCCAAACATCGCCAGCAATGCACGAACATTGCGCCGGAATATCGCCAAAACTGCCATGATTATTCCCCCGCCCGTTGTTAAGGCATAATATCGTAAAAAAGAAAGGAGAAAGATTTCTCTTTCTCCTTTCTCTATTCTTAACGCCAGACTTAGAGCGCGCGGAGCGTCAAGGTCGTGGTGCCGGTGTAGGTGCCTGCAACGAGGCCCTTGTTCGTGATGGCGGGCGCATCGAAATCGATTGCCATGTTCGAACGCCATGCGCCCTGCTGCTTCACGCCCGACAGGACGTTGGTTGCAACATTCAACGACTGCGGCGAACCGGTGGTGACAGCGTTGAGTGCAACACCGGTCCACGAAGCGTTCACGCTGTAGGGAATGTTCGCCTGGAACTGGTTGGTGTCATACCCACCAGCAGCCGCGTTGACCATGCCGTTCACGTTGTTCTTGACGATTTCGACTTCGTTGTTGAAGTTGCAACCGGCAGTCAGCGTGTCGACATCGGCTTCGGCAGGGCCGACCATTTCGAATGCGTCGTTGACATTTTCATTGTTGCCGGTGCGGACACCGATAACGCCGAAGTTGATGTTGCGTGCAGCGCTGTCGTTGCCCGAGTAGAAAGAGCAGTCCTTGTTCACCGAACCGGTGAGCGTGAACACGACATTGACGGTCGGGGTCGCGGTTTCGCTGTCCGACGGTGCGTCCGCCGTTGCGGTGTAGCGCGTACCTACTTCGGCTGCGACGCCCAGTTCGCCAGCCAGGGCACCAAGGAAGCCGGGGTTGGTGATCGTGTAGGGGATCGGGCCCGGGCTTGCGTAATGACGCTGGTTGGTCTGCGCGGCGGCAGGCGAAGCAACGGCGACGAGCGCGGCTGCTGCGGCAGTGCCTAAAAGGATCTTCTTCATAAGCTTTCTTCCTTCATTTGTAACCGCTCCCCCTGTTTTGGGCCGCGGCGTTTTGTCGCATCGATGGGTCGCTTTCCGGGTGGGCATCGATGCCTGCCCCACCGGCACATTTCCGTTTGCTTTCGATAGGCAAACGAAGATCAGATCGGAGACACCGTGATGGTGATTGTCTCCGAATATTCACCCGCAAGCAGCCCGGCCTCACCCGAAGGATCGCCGAGCCGAACCGCCAGCATCATGCCGTCGGTGGCGATGCCGCCATTGCTCGAAATGACGCCTCCAGCGACAAGCTGGCGGCTCTTGAACGATTGATCGATGATCTGGGTAGCGGGGTGCCGGACCGGCATTTTCACCGCGAGCGAGTAATTCACCTGTCCGCCGAACGGACCCTGGCCATTGGGCATCGTGGTGTGCGTCAACGCACCCTTCGCGCCCTTGATGGTCATCGTGAATGGCATGTTGCAATCGAACGCGACTTGCGCATCAATGCCAAGACCGCGCCGTTCAAGATTGCCGAAATCCATATTCTGGATTTTGCCGAGCGCGCAATGCTGGCGGACCGAACCGCTGACAGCGATGTCGAGCGACCGGACGTTTTCAATATCGCCCGCAAACGCCGGCATAGCACCGCACGCCGCCAAAAGCGCCAATAGGAATCCTCGCATGACCACCCCTTAAAAGCCGAACGTTATGTGAGGTTTTAATGCCCATAAAACCTCGGGCCTCGTTGTGCCCCGGGGGTCGCGACTCGACTCACCCCACCTGTTTGTTAATGGAAAGTTAATACAACGTAAGTTCTATTGTACCAGTACAAAAGTTTTACGCCATGAAACGGGCGCAAACGGTTTCCGAATTCAAGCCATTGAAAAAATGGAAATTTCTGGAAAATATGCAGCTAAATCTATAGCCGATACACGGCGCAAAAATGCTGCTTCGTACTGATTCGATACAATCCCTCGGCCAATGCTGAATCGTTTTGTTAACTTTTGGCCCGGCCAGGCCGACAGGAAACGGCCTACACCGGTACGGCGATCTGTTTGCCGCCGAACACCGATTGCCAGCTTTCGATCTCCGACACGACGATTTCGTCGATGTCATGTGCAAGATCGGCGACTTGCGCGTAACGCAACTGGCCATCCGCAACCGCTAGTAGCGTTTCGATCCTGTGCTCGACGTCGCCGAGCTTTTCCGCTGTCACTTCCGATATTGCTGCGAAGCGCTCGAAATCGCCGAAATAGCGGATGCCGGCAAATGCGCCGCCAAGCGCGGGCAGGATGACCCCCAGGAAGGTGAAGCTTTTCGAAACGCTGTTGACAAACGCAGCCGGAATGACCTGCAGCACTTCCAGTATGACAAGTGTCAGATAGGTTGCGACCGTTATCACCGCGAGGCCGAACAGCCATTCGGATAATCTGTCGAGGCCGTGATGCACGCGCGTCAGCCGCGCCGCCTTTGCCTCATGATAGCGCCGCTGGGCCGATGCATGATCCAGCAGCAGTTTTTGTAGCGCGTCGCGCAAATAGCTCTGGCTGATCGCAACCGGCGGCAAGCCGACATCGCGCAGCACTTGCCGTACATAATATTCCGGCCATTCGGTTTCAGTTCCGCGCGGCCAGCGACCCACCGCCCGGCTGACGCCCAGCAGCAGCAGTATCGGCGCGTGGCGGAAATATTCGGCAACGCGGCGCGTTTCGAACCAGCGGCCATGCCAGCGCTTACGCCGTCCGATGGCGGTGATCGCCAAAATCGACACCAGCAGCAGGAACTCGGCCAAGGCGAACGGCCATTTCGTATCGACCGACGCAAAGGGTAAATAGGCGATGCCGACAATTATTGCGGCAGCAGACAACAGGAAATTGGCGACCATACCGCCACGATAGGCGTCCGACAGATAGGTGGAGATGCTGTCGGCCCAGGCAAAGCGCCGCAATATGTCGTCCCTGATCCTGTCTGCAAAGCCCGGCGCGGCTCCCGGAAGCGACTCTGCGGTTGCCAGTATGTCGGCTCCGGAGCCTGCAGCAATCGCTTCGGGGCTTTCATAGTGCTGGACAAGCCCCCCCATCCGACCGCGCAATCCCTTCGCGCCGAACAGGGCCTCGATCCGCCGATAGGCATGAAAGCGGCGATAGCTGCGTACATGCCAGCGTTCGGTGTGAAACCGCCCGGCCCGCACCTCCTGATCGGACTCGGGCGCATCGATCATCGACTGGAACAATGGCGCAATATCGTCCGGGAGCATTGGTTGTAGACCGTCGAGCGCGAACAGTTCCTCCGGCAGCCGGAGGCAAAAGATATAGGTCGGATTGCTGGCGTCTATCCAGATCACGGGCGTGCCTGCGCCCAAAGCGGCGGCGATGGTATGCCGTGTGCCGCCAGTCGCACCTGGGGTATAGCCGTCCCAGATTGCGATCAGGACATCGCTTTGCTCGATCAATATCCGCCCGGCGGTCGCGACGCGCTCGGCGACGACGGTATGATAATGCTGGCGAGCGACCGCATCGTCGGGCGCGGCGAGCGTCGCGTCGCGAAGCTCCGCCACTTCGCCGTCTTGCTCGGCAAGCTCGAACAGCGTGATCCGTTCGGCAACGGCGCGCATTTTGTCAGCGCCATCGGGCTCGACATTGATGGCAATGGTCAGCTCGAGCCCGAAAGGTAATGGCGCTGCGACATCCCAACCGAGCGCCAGCGCCTGCTCGACGGCAATCATATCGGCACCTTCGGCAAGCAAGGAATAGAGCCGCGTTGCCGCTATATGGCTGGCGGCGGCCTGCGTCGCGCTGTCCGCAATGGCAAACAGCTGCGCTAATGTGGCCTCGATCACGGAACGGTTGGCGGCGAAGGCCGCATTGCTCTCACGATGTCCAGTTATAGCGATGCACAGCCGCGACGGTGGCAATGCAATCGATTCGGACATGGCCTGCCTTCCCCCGCTCGTCGGAACCGCATGGTAGCGCGGGAGATTGCAACGGCAAGTCCCCTTGAGGCCGCTTGTCCTTCAAATTGCTTGTGTATCGCTCGCGAAAGCATAGAATTGCAGCAGGGGGCGCGATACCCGGGGCGAGGTGTCCCGGCAGGGGTGACATCGCAGATGGGGATAAGCGACCAGTTTGGCAGTCCGGCGGAAAGCACGGTTTTCGTCAGCTATTCGCGTGAAGACCAGAAACAGATACTGCCCATCATCCAGCTATTGCAGGCGGCTGGCTATCATGTCTGGTGGGACGGATTGCTGGAGGGGGGCGAGCGTTTTTCCGACACGACACATCAAGCGCTGGAAAATGCCAAAGCTGTGGTCGTTCTCTGGTCGAAAACCTCGATTGCCTCGCACTGGGTGCATGACGAGGCGACGCGCGGGCGCGACCGGCAATGTCTGGTACCGCTCTCCCTCGACGGCAGCGAACCGCCGCTGGGGTTCCGGCAGTTTCAGTTTATTGATATTTCGAAGGCCAAAATTCGTGCCGACGCGCCCGAAATGGAAAAGATGCTGCGCGCCGTGGCCAATCTGCACGGTGAGGCTGCCCCTAAACCGCGGGTGGCGACGCCCCGCCCGTTTCAGTTGGGAAGGCGCGAGGCTGTAGGTGCGGGCGTGCTATTGGCGGTTGCGGGCGGGGGGTTCGCTACGTGGAAATGGCTCGAGCCCGATGCGTCGCTCCGCAGCATCGCGGTACTGCCCTTTAACAATCTCAGCGGCGATGAATCGCGCACTTATTTTTCCGATGGCCTGTCCGAAGAATTGCGCACTACACTCAGCCTGAACCGGCAACTCTCCGTTGCTGCACAAACCTCCTCCAACAAGTTTCGCCATGACGAATTCGATGCCAAGGCAATCGCGCGGCAATTGGGTGTTGCTTACATACTGGACGGCAGCGTGCGGCAGTCGGGCGATATGGTGCGCGTCTCGGCGCAACTGATCGAAAGCAAAACCGGGTTCGAGAAATGGTCGCAAAGTTTCGACCGCAAGCTGTCCGACATTTTTGCAGTGCAAAGCGACATTGCCACAACCGTGGCCGACGAGCTGGCGTCGAAAATCTGGGCCAATCCTGCAGATGCGAAAGCGCGGGTAGGCGGCACTAACAGTGTGAAGGCTTATGATGCCTATTTGCGTGGGCAGGCACTTTACAAGCTGGCAGCCGACGAAGAATCCGACCGTGACGCGCTGACGCAGTTCGAGACCGCCATTGCTGCCGACGACCGTTATGCAGCAGCCCATGCCGCCAAGTCGCGCGCGCTTACGGTCATCGCCAATAATTATTCCACGGGCGGCCAGCTTGGCAGATATTATGCGCAATCGGTCGCTGCCGCGAAGAAAGCGGTCGAGATCGCGCCCGACCTTGCGGAAGCGCACTCCGCATTGGGGTTTGTGCTGTTCAACGGCATGCTGCAAGTAAAGGCCGCCAGCGATCCTTACCGGCAAAGTTTCGAGCTTGGCTTTGGCAATGCGGACATATTGGCAGGCTATGCGAATTATGCCGCCAGGACGGGCAATTTTGGCGATGCAAGGGAAGCGATAGCGCGCGCCAAAAGGCTGGACCCGCTAAATCCTTCGGTGTTCCGCAACGCAGGCGTCATCGAATATTGCGACCGGCAATATGATGCCGCGATTGCGCTGTTCGATAGCGCACTGTCCTTGAACCCCAAAATCGGCGGCGTGCAGTCGCTGCTCGGCGATATCCGGCTGTTGCAGGGCGATGCCGAAGCCGCGCAAAAGCATTTTGCGCTCGAACCAGGCAAACTGGCGCGACAGAAGGGCGAGGCGATTGTTGCATTCAAGCTCAAGGATGCCGCTGCCGGGCAGGCCGTGATTGCGAGCATGAAAGCGGATTTCGGCGACAACAGCCTGTATCAGCAAGCGCAGGTGATGGCGCAATGGGGGAGGCCGGATGAGGCCATTGCGGCACTGGTGAAGGCAAAGGCGGCGGGCGATTCGGGACTGGTGCAATTACGCAACGATCCCCTGTTCGATCCACTGCGCGACAAAAGCGAATTCAAGGCTATACTGACATCGATGGGATTTGAGTGAGAGTAAACAAGAGGGAGAAGAGACATGCGTAAATATCTGATGCTTTCGGTCGCTGTGGCCGCATTTGCAGTTGCCGGATGCGACAAGCCTGCGGAGACCGCACCCGCCGAAACAGAGGCAGCGCCTGCCAATGTCGAGGCAGAACCTGCTGCGACTGAAGCAGCACCGGCGGATGCAGCGGCAACCGAAGAGCAGGTGCCTGCCGACGAAATGGCAACGCCGTCGGAGGACGATCGCGGCGGCAACACCGGCGACCGTGGTAACACCGGCGACCGCACGCCCTGATTTAAACTGCGAAGCGTTTTCGGGCGTTCGCTGACGACAAAACCCGCCGCCCGCCGCCCGCCGCCTGTCCGGCGGTCGGGCGTCGCTGTGGTGCGGGTGGCGGCGGCAATCCAGTATAAGCGATAGTTGCAATAATATGGCGCTTGACGCAGGGACGGCTCAACCTTGAGTCGGAGAGCGTAGATGCGGCAGATTGACCATTTTATTTCGGGCGGAAGCGGCGCAGCAGCAGCGCGCTTCAGCGATGTGATGGACCCCAATGCAGGTGGCGTGCAGGCGCGCGTTCCGCTGGGTGATGCGGCGGTGCTGCAACGCGCGGTCGATGCGGCGTTGGCGGCGCAGCCCGCTTGGGCCGCAACCAACCCGCAACGGCGGGCGCGCGTGATGTTCGAGTTCAAGCGGCTGGTCGAGGCCAATATGGACGCGCTGGCGCATATGTTGTCGAGCGAACATGGCAAGGTCATTGCCGACTCCAAGGGCGATATCCAGCGCGGGCTTGAGGTTATAGAATTCTGCTGCGGCATCCCGCATGTGCTGAAGGGTGAATATACCCAAGGCGCAGGTCCCGGCATCGATGTCTATTCGATGCGCCAGCCGATCGGCATCGGTGCAGGGATAACGCCGTTCAACTTTCCGGCGATGATCCCCTTGTGGATGTCGGGCGTTGCGATTGCGACCGGCAACGCCTTCATCATCAAACCCAGCGAGCGCGATCCGAGCGTGCCGGTGCGGCTGGCCGAACTGTTCATCGAGGCAGGCCTTCCCGAAGGCATTTGCCAGGTCGTGCATGGCGACAAGGAGATGGTCGATGCCATCCTCGATCATCCAGCCATCGGCGCGGTGAGCTTTGTCGGCTCTTCGGACATCGCGCATTATGTCTACAATCGCGGCGTCGCCAATGGCAAGCGCGTGCAGGCAATGGGCGGGGCGAAGAACCACGGCATCGTGATGCCCGACGCCGATCTCGACCAGGTGGTCAATGATCTCGCCGGTGCGGCCTTTGGTTCAGCAGGCGAGCGGTGCATGGCGTTGCCGGTCGTTGTGCCGGTTGGCGACGACACGGCGGAAAAGCTCAAGGCCAAACTGATCCCCGCCATCGAGGCTCTCCGCATCGGCGTCTCGACCGATACCGAAGCGCATTACGGCCCCGTCGTCACCGCACAGCACAAGGCCAAGGTCGAAGGCTGGATTCAGACCTGCGTCGACGAAGGCGCCGAGCTTGTCGTCGACGGACGCGGGTTCACCTTGCAAGGCCATGAGGAAGGCTTCTTCATCGGCCCGACTTTGTTCGACCATGTCACAACCGACATGGAAAGCTACAAGGAAGAGATTTTCGGCCCCGTGTTGCAAATGGTCCGCGCCGCGAACTTCGAGGAAGCCTTGGCCCTCCCGAGCAAGCACCAATATGGCAACGGCGTCGCCATCTTCACCCGCAACGGCCACGCCGCGCGCGAATTCGCCGCGCGCGTGAATGTCGGCATGGTCGGCATCAACGTGCCGATCCCCGTGCCGGTCGCCTATCACAGCTTCGGCGGCTGGAAGCGCTCGGCCTTTGGCGATACCAACCAGCACGGCATGGAAGGGGTGAAGTTCTGGACCAAGGTCAAGACGATAACCGCGCGCTGGCCCGATGGTTCGCCCGACGGCGGCAATGCGTTCGTTATTCCGACAATGGGGTGAGGCCATGAAAATCGCATTTATCGGCCTTGGCAATATGGGCGCCGGAATGGCGGCCAATCTGGTCAAGGCGGGACATGAGGTGAATGCCTTCGATCTGGCCGAAGCGGCGCTGGCGCAGGCGAAGGCCAATGGTTGCACGGTTTATTCGGGCGTGCGCGAGGTGGTGGCGAATGTCGATGCGGTGGTGTCGATGTTACCCAATGGCAAGATCGTCGAAAGCGTGTTCGAAGAGGATGTCATCGGCCATGCGCCGACCAATGCAATCCTGATCGACTGTTCGACCATCGACGTCGATACCGCACGCGCCGTGGCGCTTTTTGCGGGCAATCAGGGCTATGCGATGGTCGATGCGCCGGTTTCGGGCGGCATCGCGGCGGCCAATGGCGGTACGTTGACCTTCATGGTCGGCGGCGCGCATGATGAATTCGATCTTGCCCAGCCGATCCTGTCGGCGATGGGCAAGGCGGTGATTCATGCCGGAACCTCGGGCGCGGGGCAGGCGGCGAAGATCTGCAACAACATGCTGCTCGGCGCGTCGATGATCGCGACCTGCGAGACCTTTGCGATGGCTGAAAAGCTCGGTCTCGATCTCCAGACCTTCTACAATATTTCGTCGAAGGCGTCGGGGCAGAACTGGTCGATGACGAGCTATTGCCCGGTGCCCAATGTCGGCCCGCTATCGCCCGCTGACAATGACTATCAGGGCGGTTTCGCGACCGCGTTGATGCTCAAGGATCTGAAGCTGGCAATGGAGGCCGCGCAATCGGTGGGTGCGGATACACCGATGGGCAGCCGCGCAGCGGAAATTTATCAGGCCTTTGCCGATGGCGGCGCTGGCGGGTTGGACTTTTCGGCGATAATCCGTCAGCTTAAAGGTTAAAGCTAAGCCATTGCTCCAACTCGTCCACCGACAGCAACCGGTGGAATTCGACGCCGATCATGTCGCCCGCGCGCCACTTGATCGTGCCGCCGACAGGGCGTTGGCCTTCGGCGCGAAGCAGCAGGTTGCTGTGCACCTTTAATCGGCCGGCGCATTTCAGCTTTGCACCGCGCTGCGATATATCGTGCAGCACGGCATCGGCTGTCGTGGTATCGAGCTTGAGCTGAACCTCTTTTTGCACCGCAAAGCGCGGATGCCGCGCACGTTTGCCGTCGGGTTTCACAGAAGGCTTTGCCAATATCTCGTCTACCGGGATTTCCTCGGCAAACTGGATGCCGAGCATATTGCCGTCTTTCCACGCGATGGTTCCGGTCAGTTCCTGGTCGTCGAGCAAAGCGACCGACACCGTCTGGCCGATGTCGAGATCGAAATTCGCGTCGATCATCATCCCGCCGGGCGAAACGTCACGCACCATGCCGAACCCTTCGGTATCGAGCGCGGCCAGCCGGGCAACGCGCATGACACGCATGCTGCGCCCATGCCGCCGCCGCTCTGCCAGCTCTTCGGCACTTAATGCCACCTCGGTATCTTCTTCGAAGACAGGATCGGAACGCAGACTCATATTGGCATCGTTCATGGAAAAACCCTAATTTTCATGGGGACGAATCTGGTTAACGGTCGAACCGGCGGACTGTTAAGTGCATGAAAAACAGATTAGGAGTTACAAACAGTTTCAAACGCCCATCCGGAGATGCCGAATATGCCATCCGTAATCACGCAGAGCCACGAAGATGTCGCTGTCATCCTCGTCGACAATCCGCCCGTCAACGCACTGTCCTGGCATGTCCGCGAGGGTTTGAGCGATAGCTTCAGCGCGGCGCTGGCCGACGATGCGGTGAAGGCCATTGTGCTGCGCTGCGATGGCGCAACCTTCATTGCGGGCGCCGATATCACCGAATTCGGCAAGCCGCCGCAAGGGCCGGACTTTAACGATGTGCTGAACATGATCGAGGCGGCGGGCAAGCCGGTGGTTGCGGCGATTCACGGCACCGCACTGGGCGGCGGGCTGGAGACTGCCCTGGTCTGCCATTACCGCATCGCCGTGCCTTCGGCGAAGCTGGGGGTACCAGAGGTCAAGCTTGGCTTGTTGCCCGGCGCAGGGGGAACGCAGCGCCTGCCGCGCGTGGTCGGCGTCGAGGCTGCGGCGACCATGTGTTCGCTCGGTGAACCGGTGCCTGCTGCCAAGGCGCATGAAATGGGGCTGGTCGACCGGCTGGCGGGTGAAAGCAGCCTTGCGGACGATGCCATCGCCTATGCCCGCGAACTGGTCGCGGTCGGGCCGCGACCGACTCGGGAGCGTCCGGTTACCGGTGATGCGGCGGTCGTCGAACAGTTGAAGAGCGCCAATGCCCGCAAATGGAAAGGATTCGAAGCGCCTTATGCCAACCTCGCCTGTGTCGAAGCGGCGACGCGGCTGTCGTTCGACGAAGGGATGCAGTTCGAACGCACCGAGTTTGTGAAGCTGATGCGCGGTTCGCAATCGGCGGCGCAGCGGCATATGTTCTTTGCCGAACGAAAGGCGGCGAAAATCGACGGGCTGGCGAAGGACCTGCCGTTGCGCGAGGTGAAGAAGGTCGGCGTGATCGGCGCTGGCACGATGGGCGGCGGGATTTCGATGAATTTCCTCGCGAAAGGCATTCCGGTGACAATTGTCGAGATGGTGCAGGACAATCTCGACCGCGGTGTGGGCGTCATTCGCAAAAATTACGAGGCGAGTGCTGCCAAGGGTCGCTTCACGGGCGAGCAGGTCGAAGGGATGATGGGGTTGCTGACGTCATCGCTCAGCCTTGACGACCTTGCCGATTGCGACCTCATCATCGAGGCGGTCTATGAGAGCATGGAGGTCAAGAAAGAGGTGTTCGGCAAGCTCGACACCATCGCCAAGCCGGGCGCGATCCTTGCCTCCAACACTTCCTTCCTCGACGTGGACGAAATCGCGGCAGCGACATCGCGTCCGCAGGACGTGCTCGGCATGCACTTCTTCTCGCCTGCCAATGTGATGAAATTGCTTGAGGTCGTGCGCGGCGCAAAGACCGCTGACGATGTGCTGGCGACCGTGATGGCGCTGGGCAAGAAAATCGGCAAGGTCGCGGTGGTTGCAGGCGTCTGTCATGGCTTTATCGGTAACCGGATGCTGGCCACGCGGCAGGCCCCGGCGATGCTGTTACTATTGGAAGGCGCGACGCCTGCGCAGATAGACAAGGTCCACACCGATTTCGGCATGCCGATGGGGCCCTTCCAGATGAGCGACCTCGCCGGGCTCGACATCGGCTGGCACCGCGATCCGGCGCGTATCGAGACTATCCGCGATGCTTTGTGCGCGGCGGGGCGGTTCGGGCAGAAGAACCGCAAAGGTTTCTACGATTATGACGAAAAGCGCGTCGGCACGCCGAGCGAGGAAGCGCTTGCCATTATCGAAGAGTTCCGCGCCACCTCGAACCTGCCCAAACGCGAGATCAGCGATCAGGAAATCGTCGAACGCACACTCTACCCGATGGTCAATGAAGGCTATAAAATCCTCGAGGAAGGCAAGGCACAGCGCGCGTCGGACATCGATGTCGTCTGGATCTACGGCTATGGCTGGCCGCTTTATCGCGGCGGCCCGATGTTCTGGGGCGACCTCGAAGGCGCGGGCAAGATCGTCGAGGCGCTCGAACGGCATGGGGTGAAAGTAGCGGAAAGCCTTAAGGCGAAGGCTTAATCATCCTGTCTGGTGCGGCCAAGAAGACTCGAACTTCCACGGGCTTTCGCCCACAACGACCTCAACGTTGCGCGTCTACCAATTCCGCCATGGCCGCACGCGCCTAGACAGGTAGGAGCGGGCCACTAGCAAAGCGATGCGGGAGGCGCAACAGGCATATTCGGTCGATAACCGCCGCCGCACCTGTCGCATATCGGCACAGAGTTAAAGCCGTGCGGTTTGCAGCCGTATTATTCTCACAATGCTGCGACGATTAGTCCGGATTCCATATTGTACTTTAAGGTAAACAGCGCGTTTACCTTAACAGATGATCGTGCTCTTGCCCTTGATGTTTGCCGCTGCCCCGGTTTCCGGCGGGGATGGCAGGGCACCAGAGCGCGCAATCAGAGTAGCGACTGCGACCGTCACCATAATTCAGCCCGAGCGTATTTCGCCATCGATTGTTGAAGCGGACGCAAAGCCCGACCGCCAAATACGTCGGCGCGAACAAAAGCCGCTGGTCGAATTTTTCTAGGCCGCCATCCGTTCGACACCATATTTGCGCATTTTCTCGATGAGCGTGGTGCGCTTGAGCGTCAGCAACCGCGCTGCTTCCGAAATCACCCCTCCGGCATATTCGAGCGCCATCTGGATTCGCTCCAGCTCCATCCGCTCGACCTGCGCCTTGAGGTCGATAGGTGTATCGAGCGGAATGCGCACCAGTTGCAATGGCTTGGGCGCTGCATGTCCGAGCAAGCGATCGACGACGGAAGCATCGATGCGCTCGCCCGGAAACAGCACACCCGCCCGCTCGACGATATTGCGCAGTTCCCGGACATTGCCCGGCCAGCTATGCGCCATCAGTCGCTGGATTGCCGAAAGGTCGAATCGGGCAGCAGCTTTTTTGCCTTTCTGGAAATGCGCGATGAGTTGCGGAATATCTTGCACATGCGAGGCGAGATCGGGAACTTGCAATAGCACGACGCCGAGCCGGAAAAACAGATCCTCGCGAAAACGGCCTTCGCCTATCGCTTTGTCGATATCCTGATGCGTTGCTGAAATGATGCGGACATCGACCGGATGCAGTTTGCTGCTTCCCAAGCGCGATATCAGTCCGTCCTCTAGCACGCGGAGCAGCTTTACCTGCATATCGAAGCGCATGTCGCCGATTTCGTCGAGAAACATCGTGCCCCTGTCTGCGTTTTCGAAATGGCCACTGCGGCGGTCCACCGCGCCGGTGAATGCTCCCTTTTCATGGCCGAACAATTCGGACTCGATCAGTTCCGCCGGAATCGCGCCGCAATTGAGTGCAACATAAGGCTTGTCCGCGCGGGGCCCTATGGCGTGGATGGCGCGCGCCACGACTTCCTTACCCACACCCGATGCGCCGCAGATCATTACCGAGGCGTCGGAGCGGGCGACGCGCCGGACCATATCGCGTAACGCGACCATCGGTCTGCTGTTGCCGATCAAAATGTCTTCGATCCGGTCCATACCAAACTCCCGTCCGGAGATGTCATGGCGTCGGTCTTGGCGAATAGGGTAAACGAAAACTTAACAGACCGGGCGCCAAGCGCGGTCTGCTCCGATACGGTTCGGACAGACCAAAAAAAGCCTCAATATGCGCTGACTGTCTCCGTTTCGGATATCGAAAAGGCTTATGTTTTGGACGCCAGCCTATTTCTTCAGCAGGAACACCGCATGTTCGGCGAGCAGGTTCGCCCAGCCTTCCTTGCGCGGCTTGCCGCCCGACAGGAACCATTGCCCCTCGATCTGTAGCTTGCGGTCGCTCAGATAAGCACGGAAATCGTCGACCGTCACATGGTGGATGTTGGGCGTGTCATACCAGCGGTGCGGCAATTGCTCGGTCACTGGCATCCGCCCTCCGAACATATGGGCGAAGCGGATGCGCCATTGCGCAAAATTGGGGAAGGAGACGAACGCCCTCTGGCCGATGCGCAACAAATGGTCGAGTACCAGATCAGGCCGATGCGTCGTCTGCAAGGTCTGGCTCAATATCGCATAGTCGAAGCTGTTGTCGGGATAGTCGGCAAGGTCAGTATCGGCATCGCCCTGCACCACCGACAGCCCGCGCGCGACCGCAGCGGCGACATTGGCGGGGTCGATTTCCAGCCCGCGGGCATCGACGCCGCGATGGTCGCGCAGCGCAGCCATCAGCTGCCCGTCGCCGCAGCCGACATCGAGAATGCGTGAACCCGAGCGGACATTTTTGGCAATGACGGCAAGGTCGGAACGAAGCTGGGTCAATTGTCCGGTCCGATTTTTTGTTCACGCGGAGACGCGGAGACGCGGAGAGAATAGCTTCGAGCGGATGCGTAGTGTTGGTAAATTTTTTCGCACAAAGGCACGAAGAAGCAAAGAACTCCTGAACTTCTTCGTGCCTTCTCGTCTTCGTGCGATGCGAATTGCAAAAGGGCGCTGCCGCGCCAGCAATAATCTCCGCGTCTCCGCGTCTCCGCGTGAACCATCATCTTTCTCCTGCGCGCAGAAAACCATCGACAATGCGGTTCATCTCGGGCGCGTCTAAAAGGAAGGCGTCGTGGCCGAAGGGGCTGGAGAGTTCGACAAAGCTCGCCGCCGCGCCCGCCGCGTTGAGCGCGTGGACGATGCGGCGTGATTCCGTTGTGGGGTAAAGCCAGTCGCTGTCGAAGCTTATCAGGCAGAAACGTGCGCGTGTTTCGGCAAATGCCTTGGCCAGCACGCCGTCATGCGGTTCGGCGAGGTCGAAATAATCCATCGCGCGGGTGATATAGAGATAGGAGTTGGCGTCGAAGCGATCGACGAAGCTCAGGCCCTGATAACGCAAATAGCTTTCGACCTGGAAATCGGCATCGAAGCCGAAGCTCTTGGCGTTCCTGTCCTGCAAACGCCGCCCGAATTTCTCGGTCAGTCCCGCTTCTGACAGGTACGTGATATGCGCCGCCATCCGAGCGACCGCCAGCCCCGAGGACGGTGTCTCACGCCCATAATAAGCACCATTGTTCCAGCGCGGGTCGGCCATGATCGCCTGCCGCCCGACCTCGTGAAAGGCGATATTCTGCGCCGAATGCCGCGCGGTCGCGGCGATGACGATCGCCGAGCGGACGCGGTCGGGAAACAAGGTCGCCCAGTTCAATGCCTGCATTCCGCCCATCGATCCGCCGACCACAGCAGCGAGCGTCCCGATGCCGAGATGGTCGAGCAGTATGGCCTGCGCCCGCACCATGTCGGCAATGGTGATGACCGGAAAGTCCATGCCGTAAGGGGAACCCGTCGCTGGGTTGGGGCTGGCAGGCCCGGACGAGCCCATGCAGCTGCCCATGACATTGATGCTGATTATGCAATGGCGTGCCGGGTCGATGGGTTTGCCCGGCCCTACCATCCGCGTCCACCAACCGACTTTGCCCGTTACGGGATGCGTCGAGGCGACATATTGGTCGCCGGTCAGCGCGTGGCAGATCAGCACCGCGTTCGACTTGTCCGCGTTCAGCGTACCGTATGTTTCATAGGCAAAATCGACCGGCGCGAATTCGGTGCCACTGTCGAGCTTTACCGGCCCCAGCAAGCGTATCTTTCTGTCCAGCCCGAACCGCGTGTCGTCTCCCATAGGGCACGCCATATCAGTGCAAGTGCGTGAGACAACAAAATATATGATCGTCATCTTGAACTTGCTTCACAATAACCGATTTTGGGGGCGTTGCGCTCGCTTACTACCGCCGCTATGGCCCCCGCCATGAACTCACCGCAAGCCAAACCGTGGATCAACGCCATCCACGCTTACACCCCCGGCAAAGCCAAGTCTGACGACGGGCGCGTGCTGATAAAAATGTCTGCCAATGAAAATGCTTTGGGATGCAGTCCCGGTGCATTGGCTGCCTTGGTCGAAGGGCGCGCTGCGCCTGAACGCTATCCCGACCCTGCAAGCAATGCGTTGCGCGAGGCTTTGGGCACACATTTCGGTCTGGAGAGCGACCAGATTGTCTGCGGTACCGGATCGGACGAGCTGCTGAACCTGATTGCCATGGGTTATGGCGGACCGGGCGATGACATCATCTATGTCCGTTACGGCTTTTCTGTCTATGACATCGCCGCGCGCAAATGCGCCGCCAATGTCGTGGTTGCGCCCGATAGAGATTATGGCACCGATGTCGATGCGCTGCTTGGGCTGGTAAACGACAAGACCCGCGTGGTGTTTATCGCTGACCCCAACAACCCGACCGGCACCTATGCGGGTAAAGCCGAAATGGCGCGGCTGCATGCAGGGCTGCCGTCGGATTGCGTGCTGGTGATCGATCAGGCCTATGCCGAATATTTGGACGATGACGGCCATGCCGCCTTCGATCTGGCGCGGAAATACGAAAATGTCCTCATCACGCGCACTTTCTCCAAGATTTATGGGCTGGCCTCGGAACGCATCGGCTGGGCCTATGGCCAGCCAGGGCTGATCGCGACTTTGAACCGCATCCGCGCGCCGTTCAATGTCACGAGCGCCGGACAGGCTGCGGCAATCGCGGCGCTGGCCGACACGGATTTTGTTGCCAAAAGCCGCGCGCACAACCTCGAATGGCGCGACTGGATGGCGAATGAAATCGCCGCTTTGTCGAACCACGGGCTGCGCGCGGTGCCAAGCTGGGCAAACTTCCTGATGGTGATGTTCTCCGGCACATGCAGCGCCGAGGCTGCCTATCGCGCGCTGATGGACGAAGGCTATATCGTCCGCTGGCTGCCGGGGCAGGGGCTTGCCGACGGCTTGCGCATGACCATCGGCACCGAGGAGGAAAATCGCGGGCTGATGACGGCACTGCGCAAGATATTGGAACAGCATAGCTGATGCTGCCATTCGCGCGCGTCACGATCATCGGCTTGGGGCTTATCGGCTCGTCGGTGGCGCGTGCGATCAAGGTGCAGATGCCCGCTGTGCGGATCACCGGCCATGATGCCGACCCTGATGTGCGCACCCGCGCGGTTGAGCTTGGCCTGTGCGACGATGTCGCCGATACGGCCGGCGCATCGGTCATGGACGCCGATCTGGTGGTGCTCTGCGTGCCCGTCGGCGCGATGGGAGCGGTCGCCGCTGAATTTGCCGCCGACCTGCCCGCCGAGGCAATCGTCAGCGATGTCGGCTCTTGCAAGCAGAGCGTCGCCGAGGCGCTGGGCGCCACACTGCCTGGCGCGACCATCATCCCCGCGCATCCTGTTGCAGGCACCGAAAAAAGCGGCCCCGACGCAGGCTTTGCGACCTTGTTCGATGGCCGCTGGTGCATCCTCACCCCGCCCGAAGATGCGCCTGAGCTTGCAGTCGAGCGGCTACGGATATTCTGGCAGCATCTGGGTGCCGACGTTGAAATCATGGATGCGCGCCACCACGACATGGTGCTCGCCGTAACCAGCCATTTGCCGCACCTTATCGCCTACACCATCGTCGGCACCGCCGACGACCTCGAAGGCGTGACGCAAAGCGAGGTCATCAAATATTCCGCCGGTGGTTTCCGCGACTTCACGCGCATTGCCGCCTCCGACCCGGTGATGTGGCGCGACGTGTTCCTTTCGAACAAAGACGCGGTGCTCGAAATGCTCCAGCGCTTTTCCGAAGATCTAACCGCGCTGCAACGCGCTATCCGTTACGGCAAGGGCGACGAACTCGAAGCCCTGTTCACCCGCACCCGCGACATTCGCCGCTCGATTGTCGAGCAGGGCCAGGATGACGACGCCCCCGATTTCGGGCGCAAGCATTGAATGCGAAAGGGCGGCAGATTTAGCGCGCCAACGCCGGCAACAGACTCGCTTTAACCCAGCCGACCAGCGCTTGCAGCTGATCGCTGACGCGCCGCGAACTTGCGGCATAGGTGAAACTGTCATGCGCGATGGTGACTGCGGGCCAGCGCGCCTGATGGTCGGCAACGGCGGCACGTGCATCGTTCAGCATCTTGCGGAATGTCGCGTTGAGTGGCCCGGCCGCCTCGGCCGGTAAGGACGACAGACCCGCTTCCGCCGCTGCCGCCATTTCCTGGATAGCCTCCGAATATAAGCGACGAAGCTTTACCAGTCGCCCTGCGGATGTGCCATCATGCACGATCGCGATATGCTGGATCTCGCTACCCAATTCTTCCATTCGGGCAATTCTCTCGGCAATGATGTTTTTGTGCATTTGCGATCCATTTGGGCTGGTTTCGCCAGTGTTCTGGCCATATAGAAGTAAATAACTGGTAGCCGCCTATCCGTTCAACGCATTGATAGCGGTATGGACCTGCTCCTCGATCGCAGCACGCGGCAAGCCTGCCGGAATTTCCCTGCCGACCTTGTAGGTAATCACGCCCTTTCGCCTGAGCCAGCGATTCCGCGGCATCACTTTTCCACTGTCCACAGCCACCGGCACGACCGGAACGTTCAGCATTTTATATAGTCCCGCAAAGCCGGATTGGAGCGGCGGGCGCTCACCGTGCACGACGCGCGTCCCTTCGGGAAAAATGACAATCGGACGACCGTCTGCCAGCAGGGCACGCGACCGTGCAAGCATATCGCGCAATGCTGCGGCTCCTCCATCGCGATCCACTGGAATCATGCCGTAGGCCAGCGCCGCGCGGCCCCAGAAGGGGATATCGAAAAGCTGCTTCTTGGCCACGACCGACGGGCGGCGGAAGACACGCGGCATGTCGATGGTTTCGTACATGCTTTCGTGCTTGATCGCATAAATCACCGGCCGGTCGGACATATCGCCGTCGATATACACTGCGATACCGAGCAGCCAACGGCCGCAGGCATACTGGTACGCCGCCCATCCGCCAACAGCCCAGTGCAACACCGGTGTCGAAACCAGACTGCCGATAGCCGCCAGCATGGAATAGAAAAGCGATCCGCCGAAAAATATCAGCGTGAACAACAATGTCCGGATTGCCGCCAAAACCTTAAATCCCCAGCAGCGATGCCACCGCACGCAGCCAGTATTTGTTATACTCCTTGAAAAGTGCCGTAAGCGACGGCTGCGTTGAAACTGCGTCATTGGTTACGACGATGTTCGATGGCAGCGCCCGGTCCAGTTCGAACCGCGCGCGGCGCATGTGCCAGTCATGCGTCACCAGCCGGAGCGTACTAACCTTGTTGCGTGCTGCCCAGCGCGCGGTCTCCAATGCGTTCGACCTTGTATCTACCGACGCGAAACCGAGGTCGATGCAGCAGTCGAAATATTTCGCCGATCCTGCATATTGCGCCGCCAGCTCGGGCGGACGTACATCGCGGTCGACGCCGGAAATGAGCATCTTCTTGGACTTGCCCGATTTCAATATCTCCAGCCCCCGGTCGATCCGGTTCGCGCCGCCCGTCAGCACCACGACGGCGTCGGTCTTGGCAATCGCCACCGGTTGCGGCAGCAGCAGTGCAAACCAGGCAAAGCCCAGCGCCCATGCAAGCAATATGAAGGACAAAATCCGTCTGATCATAACATCTTCTTGAGCGCCGCAATCACTGTCAGTCGCGCCATAAGCATGGCGAGGCCCATGACCGCAAGCGGAATGAGCGCCAGCAGCATCCAGCCATACCAAGGGAAAGTCGCGCCCGCGAGCAGCCCCGGCTCGACTGCTGCAAACCGCCCGCCGAGCGCAAGGATGATCGCCGCTGCGGCGCCGAAACCGACCAGCCCGCCGAGCAAGGCGTCGAGCGCCACACGCCGCTGAAACAGACGCGCCGCTTGCAGGTCGGTGCCGCCCATCATGTGCATGATCTCGATCGTCCCGCGATGCGTGTTGAGCGTGCTGCGCACCGCAAGGACGACTACCGCCGAAGTGGCAACGAGCAGCAACAGCAAGATGCCGAGCGCCAGCCACAGCAAGGCGGTCATCAGTTCGAAAAAGGGTGCCATCCAGCTCGAATGCGAATCCAGCCGGACATTGGGCGCGGCGCTGGTTAGTCGCCGTTCCAGCGTCCTTAATGCTGCACCATCGGGGACGGTTGCAAGGCGAATATCGACCAGAGCGGGGACGGGAATGTCGGCATCGATCACGCCGCTGCCGAGCCAGGGTTCCAGCAGATTGCGCACCTCGCCATCGGGCACTGGTTCGACCTCGATAATGCCGCGCGTATTCCGCAGCACACGCGCAACGCCTGCTTTCTGCGCCGCCCGCGCCACAGGATCGGGCTCGATAATCTGCACCGTCACGCGCGCTGCAAGATCGTCGCCGCCCTTGCGCGCCGCATCTGCCAGGGTCACTCCGGCTGCCGCGACCAGCAAAGTCAGAAACAGCATGATCGCAATCACCCACGGCATTTGCCCCGACAACCGTCCTTCGGGAATGAGCTTGCGATCATGCGCGGGCAGGGCGAAATCGAGCAGCATCAGTTTTTCAGAACCAGGGGCTTGGGCGGATGCCGTAGCAACCCGGTCGGGTCGGACAGCCGCCCTTTGTCGAGCCGCATCATCTGCGCGCCTTCGATTTCCTGCAGCAAATGGATGTCGTGCGTGGCAACAACCACCGTTGTGCCGAGCCGGTTTAGCGCAGCGAACAGTTGCAACAGGCGGCGCGCCATGTCGGGATCGACATTCCCGGTGGGTTCGTCCGCCACCAGCATTTCGGGTCGGCCTATAACCGCGCGGGCGATGGCAACGCGCTGCTGCTCGCCGCCCGATAATGTGGCTGGCCTTGCATCGGCGCGTTCCGTCAGCCCGATCCAAGCCAGCATTTCGGTGACGGGGCCCTTCAGATCTTTCTCCTGAATCCCCGCGATACGCAGCGGAAGCGCGATATTGTCGAACGTCGACAGATGCGGCACCAGCCGGAAATCCTGAAACACCACGCCGATCCTTCGGCGAAATCCCGGCAACCGGTCACGCGGAAGGGTAATGGCGTCGTGCCCGAACATGCGGATCGCGCCTCTGCTCGGACGATGCGCGAGATAGAGGAGTTTCAAAAGCGAGGTCTTGCCAGCGCCCGACGCACCGGTGAGGAAATAGAAGCTGCCGGGGTAAAGCGTGAAACTAAGGTCGGTTAGCGTCTCCGCCCCCGTCCCGTATCGCAGCCCCACATTGTCGAATTCCACCACGCTCTGCATCGGCGCATCAGATGGCACAAAGCCGCGATGCGAGCAAAGCCAATTAAGCATGAGGAGGACGCGCTTCGTCTGCCGTCCACAGCCTTTTGTGACGAGACGCTTGCAACTGATACCATGCTGATGTTTATGGTTAGCAATGCTGCTCGTTTGCCCCTCCTGCCGCACCCGCTATGTCGTTCCGGATAGCGCCATCGGAATGGATGGCCGTCAGGTGCGCTGCGCCAATTGTAAACATAGCTGGTTCCAGGGAGGCGCCATTCCGCCGGTCGCGCCCGCGCCGATTGTGGCCGCTCCCGCGTCGGTCGAGCCGGTGGCCGAACGGGCCGCTCCGCCGCCTCCACCCCCCCCTCCTGTTGCTGAGCCAGTCGAGGAACCCGCGCAACCCAGCTTTGCGCGGTTCGAAGAAAGCGTTCCACCGCCTCAGCCCGAACCGGCGGTCTTTGTCGAACCAACAGTGGAGCGTTCGAGCTATTTTGAAGAACCGCCCCAAAGCCATTTCGCGCACGAGCCGCCCTTCAAGCCACGCCGCAACCCCGCCAAGATGTGGACGATAGCGGCGGTGGCGTTTGCGGTTGCCGTTGCAGGGGTCGGCGGCGCGGTCTGGTATTATGGCGTACCGAATATGGGGATGGGCATGGCGGGTGCCGAACCCGACCTCAAAATCGTGCTCAACCAGAATCTCGAACTCAACGAACGCCCCGATGGTACACCCTATTTCATCGCGAGTGGCAGCATCGTCAACCCGACCAGTGTGACGCAAAATGTACCCGAGATGCTGGTGACGCTGAAAGATTCGGGCGGAAGGCCGGTTTACAGCTGGAAGATGAAGGCCAAGGTTGGCTCGCTGGCGCCCGGTGCCAAGGTCGATTTCAGCGAAGCGCGGCTCGACGTGCCGCAGGCGGCGGCACAGATCAGCGTCGGCTGGGTACTCGGCGACGGCTAGGCAAGCCCGACAAAGCAAGGCTTGAAACCGCAGGCACACATGGCTATGCGCGCCGGAAAGCCGCTTTAGCTCAGTTGGTAGAGCATCGCATTCGTAATGCGGGGGTCACGTGTTCGAGTCACGTAAGCGGCACCACTTAAACCAACGCTACGCCTGGTCCTGGCCGTTCGATCATGATGAGCGGTTTTTCGCCATCGGGCGTCCGATATTCCGCTTCGACCGCATCCCGTACATCGGCAACCCGGTTTACGGGCAAAACCGCCACACAGGCGCCGCCGAAACCGCCGCCTGTCATTCTGGCCCCGCCTTCCCGGCCTATGGCGGTCTGCAATATCGCGACCAACCGGTCGATGGCGGGAACGGTGATTTCGAAGTCATCGCGCATCGAGGCATGGCTTTGCGCCATAAGCTCACCAAGGCGCGTCAGGTCGGATTTTGCCAGTGCGTCGGCGGCGTCCAGAGTACGTTGATTTTCCGTAATGACATGACGCGCGCGGACATGAGTTACCGGGTCTAGGCTCGCAGCTTCGAGCATTGCGAAATCGGCATCGCGCAACGCCGCGACGCCCATCGCGGCTGCTGCGGCTTCGCACTGGCGACGGCGTTCGTTGTAATGACCCTCGACCAGACCCCGCGTGACGCCGCTATGAACGATCATTATCGCAACATTCTCGGGGACTGGCACATCGCTGAGCGAGAGGCTGCGGCAGTCGATCAGGAGCGCATGGCCAGCCTTGCCTTGCGCAGAAATGAGCTGGTCCATGATGCCGCATTTTGTGCCGACGAAATCGCATTCGGCGGCTTGCGCGATTCGGGCGAGGCGGGTGCGGTCGATTTCGGCTCCAGCCAGAGCGAGCATCGCCTGGCCGACTGCGACTTCCAGCGAGGCCGACGAAGAAAGGCCTGCGCCCTTGGGCAAATTTCCCGCAATGGCAAGGTCCGCGCCGGTGAGGGCATGGCCCGCCTTCTGCAGCGCATCGACCGTGCCCCGCACATAATTGGCCCAGCCCTGTTCGCTATGGTTGATGCGGCGAAGGTCGAAGCCGTCGGTGGCGTTACCGAAATCGGCTGCCACGATGCGGACTTCGTTATCGGTGCGTTTGCTGGCAGCGACCATCGTTGCGGGGCCGATAGCGCAGGGCAGGACGAATCCGTCATTATAGTCGGTATGCTCACCGATGAGATTTACGCGGCCCGGTGCGCGGGCGACAAGATCGGGCATGGTGCCGAATTGCGATTGGAAGGCATCGGTAACTTTCGCGCGCAACTCGCGATCGGACGGCGTCATCGGGCGCTCCGGTAATGGGTCTCGCTTTGCGCGCGAAGCGTCGCGGCTGCGGTCTCGGGGGTCAGGTCGCGTTGCGCCTCGGCGAGCATTTCATAGCCGACCATGAATTTGCGAACACTCGCGGAGCGGAGCAGCGGCGGGTAGAAATGCGCATGAAGTTGCCAGTGCCGGGCGTCACCGGTCCCGGGCGCGCCGTGCCAGCCCATCGAATAGGGAAAGCTGGTCTGGAACAGATTGTCATAGGCGGTGGTCACGCGCTGAAGAATGGCGGCGAGACTGTCGCGTTGTGCAGGTTCCAGCGCGGCGAGGCGCTGCACGGCGAACCGCGGGAGTAGCAGGAGTTCATAGGGCCAGCTCGCCCAATAAGGCACGACTGCCAGCCAATCGTCGCTCATCGCTACGGTGCGGTTGCCATCCGCAGCTTCCGCTTCAGCATATGCGAGCAGCATCGACGTGCCATGATCGGCGGCCCACATCGATTGGGTATCGTCTTCGCGCGCCGGTTCGGCGGGGACATAGTCGGTCGCCCAGATCTGCCCGTGCGGATGCGGGCTGGAGCAGCCCATCATCGCCCCCTTGTTCTCGAAAATCTGGACATAGGCGTGGCTGGCGGCAAGTTCGGTCTCTTGCTTTGCCCAGGTGTCGACTACTGTCCGGATGGCGGCGACGGACATTTCAGGCAGTGTCTTGCCATGATTGGGCGAGAAACAGATAACGCGGCAAGTGCCGGTCGCGGGGGCATCGCGGAACAACGCGCTGCCGCCCTCGCCACTGTGGCCTGCGTCGGACAAAAGCGCGGCGAAGTCGTTGTCGAAAACGAACACGTCCTTGTAATCGGGATTGGCAATGCCGCCTGCCCGGCTGTTGCCGGGGCAGAGATAACAGTCCGGGTCGTGCGCGGGTTGGGTGGCGGTGTCTGGCGCGTCCTGCTGTCCTTGCCAAGGCCGCTTGGCGCGGTGCGGTGATACCAGTATCCATTCGCCCTTCAGCGGATTGAAGCGCCGGTGTGGCTGGTCGTCAAACCGCATCGGGCAAGCTCCAGTCAATGGGCGCCAGGCCTTTGCTTTCAAGGAAAGCATTGCACTGCGAGAAGTGCCGACAGCCGAAAAATCCGTTATGCGCCGATAGCGGTGAGGGATGTGGGGCCTTCAGTACAAGGTGACGGGAAGCATCAACGAAAGCCGCTTTCTTCTGGGCATAGCTGCCCCAAAGCATGAAAACCACCGGTTCCGGCTTGGCATTGACCAGCCGGATAATGGCATCGGTAAAGCGCTCCCAGCCTTTCTGACTGTGCGACGCGGCCTTGGCCATCTCTACGGTCAGCACACTGTTCAGCAGCAGTACGCCCTGCTTCGCCCAATGCTCCAGAAAACCGTGGCGCGGGCGAGAGATGCCAAGGTCGGTTTCGAGCTCCTTGTATATGTTGAGCAGGCTCGGCGGTGGGCGGACGCCGGGTTTGACGCTGAAGCACAGCCCGTGTGCCTGTCCCGGGCCGTGATAAGGGTCTTGCCCAAGGATCACCACGCGCACTTTATCGAGCGGCGTCAGGTCGAGCGCGCGAAACCATTCGTTGCCTTTGGGATAAATGGTCTTCCCCGCCGCTTTTTCTGCCACCAGAAAGGATTTGAGCGCCGCCATATAGTCCGAACCGAACTCGGGCAACAGCGGCGCTTTCCAGCTTTCGTGGAGTTGAATTTCAGGCATAAGTCGGTGCGCTCAAATATGTAAAAACGGCAGGACGGGAAGACGAAAAAGACGATCAAGCTTGATAGTGGTTGTTGTAAACTTTGCGAATGCCTTGCTTCAGGGTTTCGGAACCAAAGTTCAGCAAGAGGCCGATCGGCAGGTTCATCAGTCGGATATATGTTAGTGTCTGTTTGATGTGCACGGGGCCGAGCAACTCGACCGATTTTAGTTCGACCAGCGGCGTATGTTCAACAAGAAGGTCATAGCGAAAGGCATCGCGATATTCCTTGTCCTGAAAAATTATGTTGACCGGCTCTTGCCGGTCGACGGTCAATCCCGCTCCAACCAATCGGTCAAATAAAATGAGCTCGTAAACGGATTCCGAAATTCCGGGACCAATTTCGCGGTGCACTAACATCGCATGATCGAGAACCACTTCCGTCAGCTTTTCCGCCTTGTCCGTTAATCCAGCCATCCCGTCCCGCCGTCTTTCCGTCTATCCGTTTTTACATTAATCCGAACCAACCGCAGCCAACAACGCCGCCCACGCTTCGGCTTCCTTCTTGCTCGCAGGCCCCAGCAATTCCATCGCGTGGCGGAGGCGTTCGCGGATGATGTCGCGGCCCAGATGGGTGATGGCGTCGAAGAGGGGGACGCCCTGGGGCTGGCCGGTGATCGCGATATAGAAGGGGCGGATGACGTCCTTCAGTTTGGCGTCCAATACTTCGGCGGTGCGGCGCAGGGTCGCTTCGACCCCTTCCTTGTTCCATTCGATGAGGCCGTCGAACTGTTGGAGCGCCAGCGTGTAGGCGGCGCGTTGCTGGTCGACATCGAGCTTGACGCCGTCGCGCAGGGCGTCTGCGGTCAGGCTTTCGATGCGGTTCATGAAGAACATTGCTGTGAGGTTGCCCAAGTCTGAAAGCTTGGTGATCCGGCTCTGCGTCATTTCGGCGATAGGGGTCAGATATTCGTCGTTCAGAGCCCACGCCTTCACCGCGTCGAGGAACTGCGCGGTGTCCAGCTCCTCACGCAGATAGCGGCCGTTGAGCCAGTCGAGCTTCGAGGTATCGAAGACCGGCCCGCCCAACGAGATATTATGCACATCGAAGCCGTCGATCAGCTCCTGAAGCGAGGTTTTTTCATCCTCTTCGCTGGCCGACTTGATGAACAGGCCGAGGAAATTCTGCATCGCCTGTGGCAGGTAACCCGCGCGCTGATAGAACAGGATGCTTGTCGGGTTCTTGCGTTTCGACAGCTTCGATTTGTCGGCATTTCGCAGCAAAGGCAGATGGGTAAGCACTGGCGGCTCCCAGCCGAAATATTGGTAAAGCAAAAGATGCTTGGGTGCGGATGAAATCCACTCCTCGCCGCGCATCACATGGGTGATGCCCATCAGATGGTCGTCGACGACATTGGCTAAGTGGTAGGTCGGCAGGCCATCAGACTTCATCAGCACCTGCATGTCGACCACGGTATATTCGAACTCGATCTCGCCGCGTAGCGTATCGTGGACGATGCATTTGCCTTCGCTCGGGATTTTCATGCGAACGACATGGGGTACGCCCTCGGCATCGAGCTTTGCGCGGTCGGCGTCGGTCAGGGCAAGGCAGGTTCCGTCATATTTGGGCGGTTGCTTCGCCGCCATTTGCGCGGCGCGTGAGGCGGCTAGCTTTTCGGGCGTGCAATAGCATTTGAAGGCATGGCCGTCGGCCAGCAAGCGGTCGCAATGTTCGGTGTAGATCGCGCTGCGTTCGGACTGGCGATAGGGACCGTGCGGGCCGCCGACATCGGGGCCTTCGTCCCAGCTCAGGCCCAGCCATTTCAACGATTCCAGGATCATCCTCTCCGATTGCGACGTCGAGCGGGCCTGGTCGGTATCCTCGATGCGCAGCAGGAATTCGCCTCCATGCTTCTTCGCAAAGCAGTAATTGATCAGCGCGATGTAAGCGGTGCCGACATGCGGATCGCCGGTGGGCGAGGGGGCAACGCGGGTGCGGACGGTCATTATTTGAAAAAGCCTTTTGTTGGGTTTGGCTGGCCTCTATCAAGCCGCAACGCCATTGTCATCTTTCCGCTACATCCAATGCGCTGTCGGGAAAAAAGGAGCACAGTTCATGCAAATCAACCGTCGCCAATTCGGCTTTGGTCTCGGCAGTATCGCCTTTGCCGGGCTTGCCGCACGGACCATTGCGCAGGCTCCTGTTGCAGGAATGAACGAAGTGCGCGGCTACGGATCATTGCTGCGCGACCCCGACAACCTGATCGATCTGCCCAAGGGCTTCACTTATCGCGTGATTTCGCGGCTGGGCAACATCATGGATGACGGGTTTCTGGTACCCAATTCTGCCGATGGCATGGGGGCGTTCGATCTGGGCAAGGGCAAGGTCGCGCTGGTTCGAAACCATGAACTGAGCGTCGGCGATCATGGTGTCGGTCCTTTCACGTCCTCTGTCCCCAAAGATTTTGTCACCTATGACCGCACGACCGACGACAAGTCGATGCCGCTGCCGGGCGGAACGACGACCCTGATTTACGACATGAAGAGCGGCCAGCGAGAGGCCGAGTGGCTGAGCCTGTCGGGAACGATCCGCAATTGTTCGGGCGGGATTACGCCGTGGGGAAGCTGGCTGACCTGCGAAGAGAATATGACGCGCGCGGGTAATGGTGTCGGCAAGGATCATGGCTATATTTTCGAGGTTCCAGCAGCGTACAGGGGTCTCGTGACGCCCGAGCCGCTGAAAGCGATGGGCCGGTTTAACCATGAAGCCGCGTGCATCGATCCGCGCACCGGCATCGCCTATCTGACCGAAGACCGCGGCGATGGGTTGCTCTATCGCTTCGTGCCGAATGAGAAGGGTAGGCTGGCAAAAGGCGGGCGGCTTGAGGCGCTGGCCTTTGTCGAGAGCGACATCAGGGATACGCGCAACTGGACCGGGGTGCAGGTCAGCAAGGGCAAGCAACATCGGGTAAGCTGGGTTCCGCTAGCCGATCCTGAAAGCCCCAATGACGATTTGCGAAAGCAGGGTGCGGCCAAGGGTGCCGCATTATTCGCTCGGGGCGAAGGGATTTTCTGGGGCCAGGGCGAGTTGTTTTTCGCCTGTACCAATGGCGGGGCCGCCAAATATGGGCAGATTTTCCGTTATGTCCCGGCCGTCAACGAAGGGTTTTCCGGCGAGAGCGATGCGCCGGGAATGATCGACCTGTTCATGGAATCGACGAACCCGGCATTTTACAATTATGGCGACAATCTGTGCGTCATGCCCAACGGACACCTGCTCGTTTGCGAGGACCAGTATACCGACATTACTGACAACCATCTGCGTGGCGTGAATGCGGCTGGCCGGACCTACATGATCGCCAAGAGCCGGGTGCAGACCGAATTTGCCGGAGCATGTTTTTCGCCCGAGGGTTCGACATTGTTCGTTAACCTGATGGAGCCGACGATGACGTTGGCGATTACGGGGCCTTGGGGTAAATTGCGGAGCAGTTAGCCCGATATTATTCGCTGGCGTCAAGTCTGATAAATGGTATAACATCACATGAGTCTGCAGGAGAGATCTCATGGGAAAAGTCGTTTATTTGCATCAGCATGGTGTTCGGCGAAACAATGACGCGCCGATTTCGGCGTTGAACATCACCCCGCTTATCGATGTCATGCTCGTGTTGCTGGTCATGCTGATCATCGCATTGCCCGCAGCAATGCATGAAGTGGAGGTCGCTTTGCCGGCCGGGGAGGGTCCGAAAGGCGATCCCGTTGTTGAAAAACTGGTGCTGCGTAATGACGGCCAGGCCTTCTGGAATGGCGATGCAATGGCCGACGCGGATTTGGCTGCCAAACTAACCGCGACCGCCAAAGCCGGTAACGAGCTTCAATTCCAGACCGACGCAAATGCTCGTTATGAGCGCTTCAATCAGCTGATCGCTGTGGTCAAACGCTCGGGCGTCGAAAAGGTCGGTTTTGTCGGCAACAGCCAGTTCGCCAAATGGGACAGGCGCGACATAGTCAACTTCTGAGCGCCGAATAAGGCTGGCGAAGGGGCAGGCGGGCGCGTAACGAAGCGCGTTCATGTCGCGCCTTCTCTCCCTCGCCACCGCAGTGCCACCGCATCGCATCACGCAAGATCGGGTGCTGGACATATTGGCGCAGGCCAAGGGCAAGGCCCTGCCGCCGCGCATGGCGGAGATATTGGGTAATACGGGGATTGAACAGCGGCATATCGCGATGCCGTCCGAATATTATTTCGGAGCGCGCTCCTGGGCGGACCGTGCGCTTGTATATGCGGAAACGGCGGAGGCGCTGTTTCGGGAAGCGGCGGGCAAGGCGATCGAGCGTGCCGGTCTAACGCCTGCCGATATCGGCCAGATTGTCTTCGTCTCGACCACAGGCACGATGACCCCCAGTCTGCCGAGCCGGATGATTGCCGAAATGGGCTTCGGTCGCGATACGCGCTGCGTGCCTTTGTTCGGCTATGGCTGCGCGGGCGGGGTGATGGGGCTTGGTATTGCCGGCGACCTTTATCGCGCCGCGCCCGACAAGCCGGTTTTGCTGGTCAGTTTGGAACTTTGCAGCATTGCCTACGACCACGCTCGGTTCGAGAAGAAGGATATGGTTGCGCTGGCGCTGTTCGCCGATGGCTGCGCGGCGGCGCTGATCGGTGAAGGGGACGGGCCGCAGCTCGCGGCTTTTGCCAGCCATGTCTGGCCCGATACCATCGACATGATGGGCTGGGACATTGGCGATACCGGCTTCGACCTTGTGCTGGCGCGCGACATTCCCGCATTTGTCGCGAGCGACTTCGCTCCGGTGTGCGATGCTTTTTTGGAAAGCCGAGCTTTGACAAAAGCCGACCTCGCCGAGCCGGCCTGCCACCCCGGCGGCGGGCGCGTGGTGGACGCGCTTGCAGGATATTTTGGCGACGATCTGCCTGCGACGCGAATGGTGTTGCGCGAGAATGGCAATATGAGCTCGCCCACCATGTTGTTTGTGCTGGAGCAATTGCTGGCCAAGGGACGCCCAACCAAGCCCATCCTTGCCACCGCGCTCGGCCCCGGCTTTGTCGGCGCGATGGGACTGCTCCTGCCATGACCATATTCGAGTGGCCAATCTGGGCGCAGATTTTGTTCGCCTATGTCGTGATCCAGCGGCTCGCCGAGCTTGCCTACGCCAACGCCAACACCCGCCGCCTGCTTGCCGAGGGCGGGCGTGAATATGGCGCAGAGCATTATCCGCTGTTCATACTGCTGCACACCGGCTGGCTGATGGCCATTGCGCTGTTCGGTGAGCCGACGGAGCGCCCCGACATGCTGCTGCTCAACCTCTTCGTCGCTAGCCAGACCTTCCGCTTTTGGACTCTCGCCAGCATCGGTCGCTGGTGGACCACCCGCATCATCAGCGCCCCGCATTTTCCGACGGTTAAACGCGGACCGTACCGCTTTCTGAAGCACCCCAATTACGCGCTTGTCGTTGTCGAAATAGCACTGGTTCCGTTGATCCTGGGGTCGTGGTCGGCGGCGATCAGCTACTCGCTTTTGAATGCGGCGCTGCTCGCCTGGCGTTTGAAGATCGAGAATGCGGTGCTGGCCGAGCGTGGGTCCGACGCAGCATTCTGACGTGCAAACCACCCGATGATCGGGCGTTCGAGCAGCCAGTGAACGGTAAGGGCGATGCCGATTACGAATGTCAGCGCAAGCGGCGCAAAGTATATGGTGTCCAGCCCGAGTTCTGGCCAGTACTTCACAAAGATGCCGAGAGCAAGAAGATGGAAAATGTAAATCGAATAAGACGCATCGCCCAGCAATTTGGGCATTCTATAATGCTTTAACCTACTCTCGCTGCCCACTGCGCCTGCAATGATTATCGCCGCTGGCAGACCGAGCGAAACCACACGATGTCCGGCCCAGGGATATAGCAGGGACATCAGCACAAAACCCATCGGAACCAACAAAGCCGGACCACGCAGATTGAACTTCGCGATAGCCATGCCCAGCAGGAATTCGAGGATGACGGGATTGGTGTAGAAACCGGCCAAACTGCCCTTAGTGCTTAGCGGAGACAGTGTGGCAAGGCCTATTAGAAACGCCGCCAGTATCGCAAAGCGCCATCTGGCGGTAACCGTCAGCGACGTTGCAAAGAGCAAATAGAAGAACATCTCGTAATTCAGCGTCCAGCCGGGTTCGACCACCGGTTCCAATGCACCGGAGTCGGGATTGGCCATGGGTATGAAAAACATCGAACCCAGCTTGAAAAGAAACTCGCCCTCGATTGAGCTCATCATGACCAGAGTGGCTAGCCAGTAAAGGGGTATTATGCGTTGGCAGCGCCGGATGAAAAACTCTTGTGGCTTTACCGCTTTGCCATCGGTCGACTTGACCATGACGAAGCCGGAAATGACAAAAAACAGGTCGACTCCGCCGCGCAGCCAGCCCAGCTCCTCCGCGCCCGCCCGCATAAAGGCAATGCCTGTATGGATATGCAGCACCGTGACCATCAAGGCCGCGACGCCGCGCAGATAGTGAATGGATTGATATTGCTGCATTATGCCGGGACTCAAAGGCGATGGCGTTGCGCTAGCCTGCGAAGCTGAAATTTAGGTTAAACCGGGTGCTTGACCAATCCCGCCCGCACCGCTAATGGCGCGCCTTCTTGAAGGTCGAGATGCGATTCTCGCCCGGCCCCAAAGAAATCAACATCGGCTGCACATTGTGTGTTCGACCGGACGGGTAACAGGCTGAGCCTCCGTCACACCAACGGTTGCCCATGCAAAGTAACCACATAACTTTCAAGGTGAAGATATGCCAACGATTAACCAGCTGGTCCGCAAGGGCCGGACCCCGCAGAAGACCAAGTCGAAGGTCCCTGCGATGGAGCAAAACCCGCAAAAGCGTGGCGTTTGCACCCGTGTTTACACGACGACCCCGAAAAAGCCGAACTCGGCTCTGCGTAAAGTTGCCAAGATCCGTCTGACCAACCAGCGCGAGGTCATTTCCTACATCCCGGGCGAAGGCCACAACCTGCAGGAGCACAGCGTCGTGCTGATCCGCGGTGGCCGTGTGCGCGATCTTCCCGGCGTCCGCTATCACGTCCTTCGCGGCGTGCTCGATACGCAGGGCGTCAAGGACCGCAAGCAGAGCCGTTCCAAATATGGTGCGAAGCGTCCGAAGTAATTCGGCCTCTCCATTGGCTGGCCCAAGCGCGCAGTTCGCTGCTCCGGGCCTCAAGAGATAAAGGAAATACAATATGTCACGTCGTCGTCGTCCCGAAAAGCGCGTCATCCTACCCGATCCCAAATTCGGTGATATCGTGCTGTCGAAATTCATGAACAACCTGATGCTGGACGGGAAGAAGTCCGCAGCAGAACGCATCGTTTATGGCGCACTCGAAACTGTCGAGCAACGCGCGAAGAAAGATCCGGTGCAGACCTTCCACGAAGCACTCGACAACGTAAAGCCCGGTATCGAAGTGCGCAGCCGCCGCGTCGGTGGTGCGACCTATCAGGTTCCGGTTGAAGTGCGCCCCGAACGCGCTCAGGCATTGGCCATCCGCTGGCTGATCTCGGCGGCGCGTAACCGCAGCGAAACCACGATGGCCGCTCGGCTGTCGGGCGAGCTGATGGATGCCGCTTCGAACCGCGGTAACGCTGTCAAAAAACGTGAAGATACGCACCGTATGGCCGAAGCCAACCGCGCGTTCGCACATTATCGCTGGTAATCCCTTCCGAGCTGCTTCGGTGGCTCACACTTCGGAGTAAAGACCATGGCACGCAGCCATCCACTCAATATGTATCGCAACATCGGGATCATGGCGCATATCGACGCCGGCAAGACCACGACCACCGAGCGCATCCTGTTCTACACCGGTAAATCGTACAAGATCGGCGAAGTGCATGACGGCGCGGCCACCATGGACTGGATGGAGCAGGAGCAGGAGCGCGGGATCACGATTACGTCGGCTGCGACCACTTGCTTCTGGAACGATCACCGCATCAACATCATCGACACCCCCGGCCACGTCGACTTCACCATCGAAGTCGAACGTTCGCTGCGCGTGCTCGACGGCGCGGTTGCGTGCTTCGACGGGGTTGCCGGCGTTGAGCCACAGTCGGAAACCGTGTGGCGTCAGGCCGACAAATACGGCGTGCCGCGCATGTGCTTCATCAACAAGCTCGACCGGACCGGCGCGAACTTCAAATATTGCGTGCAGTCGATCATCGACCGTCTGGGCGCGAAGCCTGCTGTGCTCTACATTCCCATCGGCCTCGAAGCCGACCTGAAGGGCCTCGTCGACCTCGTCGAAAACCGTGCGATCATCTGGAAGGATGAAAGCCTGGGCGCTGAGTTCTTCTTCGAAGACATCCCTGCCGACCTCGCCGAAGAAGCCGCGAAATATCGCAATGAACTCATCGAACTTGCCGTCGAGCAAGACGATGACGCGATGGAAGCCTATCTCGACGGAAACGAACCCGATGTCGCGACGCTGAAGAAGCTGATCCGCAAGGGCACGCTCAACCAGTCTTTCGTTCCCGTCTGCTGCGGCTCGGCGTTCAAGAACAAGGGCGTGCAGCCATTGCTCGACGCCGTCGTCGACTATCTGCCTTCGCCGCTCGACATTCAGGACGTGCAGGGCGTCCACATGGATACGCTCGAACCCGACAGCCGTCCGCCTGCGGATGACGCGCCGTTCAGCGCGCTTGCCTTCAAGGTCATGAACGACCCGTTCGTCGGTTCGCTGACCTTCATCCGTATCTATTCGGGCACGCTCGTCAAAGGCACCTACCTGAACTCGGTGAAGGACAAGAAGGAAAAGGTCGGGCGCATGCTCGAAATGCACGCCAACGAACGCAAGGACGTCGACGAGGCATTTGCCGGCGACATCATTGCGCTTGCGGGCATGAAGGAAACCACCACCGGCGATACTTTGTGCGCCGAACGTTTCCCGATCATTCTCGAACGCATGGAATTCCCCGATCCGGTTATCGAACTGTCGGTGGAACCCAAGACCAAGGCCGACCAGGAAAAGATGGGGATCGCGCTCAATCGCCTGTCTGCCGAAGATCCTTCGTTCCGCGTTTCGACCGACCACGAGTCCGGGCAGACGATCATCAAGGGGATGGGCGAGCTTCACCTCGACATCATCGTCGATCGTATGCGCCGCGAATTCAAAGTCGAGGCCAATGTCGGTGCGCCGCAGGTTGCTTACCGCGAATATCTCGCGCGCGAAGTCGATGTCGATTACACCCACAAGAAACAGTCGGGTGGCTCGGGCCAGTTCGGCCGCATCAAGTTCACCGTGAAACCGGGCGAACGCGGCACGGGCATCACCTTCAAGGACGAAGTCAAGGGCGGCAATATTCCCAAGGAATATATCCCGTCGGTCGAAAAGGGCATGCGCGAAACCGCCGAATCGGGCTCGCTCATCGGCTTCCCGATCATTGATTTCGAAATCACGCTCTATGACGGCGCTTACCATGACGTCGACTCGTCGGCACTGGCTTTCGAAATCGCTGGCCGTGCCGGTATGCGTGAAGCCGCGCAGAAGGCAGGCATCAAGCTGCTCGAACCGATCATGAAGGTTGAAGTCGTCTCTCCGGAAGAATATCTGGGCGACGTCATCGGCGACATGAACTCGCGTCGTGGCCAGATCCAGGGCACCGACAGCCGCGGTAATGCACAGGTTGTCGAGGCGATGGTACCGCTGGCGAACATGTTCGGCTATGTGAACCAGCTCCGCTCGTTCACGCAGGGACGTGCCAACTATTCGATGTTCTTCAATCATTATGATGAAGTGCCGTCGAACGTTGCGGCGGAAATCAAGGAGAAGCTTGCCTGATAGGCAAAAGCGGATTAAGGGCGGCGCCTGATTCAGCAGGCGTCGTCCCAACTGATCGATAAATACCCCATTCGAAAGAAGGTTTGATAAAATGGCAAAGGCTAAATTTGAGCGGACGAAACCGCACTGCAACATCGGCACCATCGGTCACGTCGACCATGGCAAGACCACGCTGACCGCTGCGATCACCAAGATCATGGCAGAAGCTTTCGGCGGCACCGCCGTCGACTTCGCCAACATCGACAAGGCGCCCGAAGAGCGTGAGCGCGGCATCACCATTTCGACCGCACACGTCGAATATGAAACCGCCAACCGCCACTATGCGCACGTCGATTGCCCCGGCCACGCCGACTATGTGAAGAACATGATCACCGGTGCTGCCCAGATGGACGGCGCGATCCTCGTTGTGAACGCTGCTGACGGCCCCATGCCGCAGACCCGCGAGCACATTCTGCTTGCGCGCCAGGTCGGCGTGCCTGCGCTGGTCGTGTACATGAACAAGGTCGATCAGGTCGACGACGAGGAAATTCTCGAACTGGTCGAAATGGAAATCCGCGAGCTGCTTTCGAAGTATGACTTCCCGGGTGACGACATTCCGATCGTTCGTGGTTCGGCGCTTGCTGCCCTCGAAGGCCGCGACGACAACATCGGCAAGGAATCGGTCCTTGCGCTGATGGCCGCCGTCGACGAAGCCATTCCGCAGCCCGATCGTCCGATCGACAAGCCCTTCCTGATGCCCGTCGAAGACGTGTTCTCGATCTCGGGTCGTGGTACGGTTGTGACTGGCCGCGTCGAAACCGGCATCGTCAAGGTTGGTGAAGAAGTCGAAATCGTCGGCATCAAGGACACCAAGAAAACGACCGTTACCGGCGTTGAAATGTTCCGCAAGCTGCTCGACGAAGGTCGTGCAGGCGACAATATCGGTGCGCTGGTTCGCGGCGTTGGCCGTGAAGAAGTCGAGCGTGGCCAGGTTCTCTGCAAGCCCGGTTCGGTTACGCCGCACACCGAGTTTTCGGCTGAAATCTACGTGTTGTCGAAGGATGAAGGCGGCCGTCACACGCCGTTCTTTGCGAACTATCGTCCGCAATTCTACTTCCGCACCACCGACGTGACCGGTGAAGTTGTCCTTCCCGAAGGTACCGAAATGGTCATGCCGGGCGACAACGTAACCATTCAGGTCAAGCTGATCGCACCGATCGCCATGGACCCGGGTCTCCGCTTCGCAATCCGCGAAGGTGGCCGCACCGTCGGTTCTGGGGTTGTCAGCACGATCCAGAAGTAATAAAGGCCGCGCATCCCGCCGGACCCCCTGATTCGTTTCGGGCTCCGGCGGGGCGGTTTTAGAGAATTCAAAACAACTGCTCCGGCTTCGAAAGCGCAAGTCGGATCGGTTGTTTTTCGGCTCTTTGATATTGATAGAAATAGGAATTGGTTTCACCCATGGAAACGCAGAATATCCGCATTCGCCTGAAAGCATTCGACCATCGCGTCCTCGATCAGGCAACCGGCGATATCGCTGACACCGCCCGCCGCACCGGCGCGCTCATCCGTGGCCCAATTCCTCTTCCTACCCGTATCGAAAAGTTCACCGTGAACCGCGGTCCGCACGTCGACAAAAAGTCGCGCGAGCAGTTCGAGGTACGGACCTACAAAAGGCTGCTCGACATTGTGCAGCCCACGCCGCAGACCGTAGACGCGCTGATGAAGCTCGACCTTGCTGCCGGTGTGAACGTCGAAATCAAATTGGCGTAAGCCATATCCTCGCTTCGGCGAGGTGAGACATAGGAATACCGCCGAGTTTACTCGGGTCAGCGTTCCCCGTCTTACCGGATTGCTCACCAAGGTGCGCATCCGGTGCCTAGCCCGGACGGGGCATGCTTTAAAATTCAGGGCTGGATTTAGGCGTCACGCCCTCCTGGCAATACTGCCAGCCGGGCCTCTGACATAGTTGGAGTATGGATCATGCGCACTGGCGTGATCGCGAAAAAGATGGGTATGATGCGCCTCTTCCAGGAAGATGGCCGCCATGTACCCGTGACCGTATTGGCGCTGGAAGGCTGCCAGGTGGTCGGTGCCCGTAACGAGGAACGCGATGGCTATTTTGCCGTTCGTCTCGGTGCCGGGGCCCGTAAAGCGAAAAATGTAAACAAGCCGCAGCGTGGCGAATTTGCCAAGGCCGAAGTCGAGCCCAAGGCGCGCGTTGCTGAATTCCGTGTCGATAGCGAAGATGCGTTGCTGCCAATCGGCGCAAACCTGACCGCCGATCACTTCATTGCCGGACAGATGGTGGACATCACCGGCCACACCCAGGGCAAGGGCTTTGCCGGTGCCATGAAGCGTTGGGGCTTCGGCGGTATGCGGGCTTCGCATGGCGTGTCGATCACCCACCGTGCGCATGGTTCGACTGGCCAGCGTCAGGACCCGGGCAAGGTGTTCAAGAACAAGAAGATGGCCGGCCATATGGGCGACCGTCAGCGCACCCAGCAGAATTTGATGGTCGTGCGCACCGACGCAGGCCGTGGCCTCATCTTCGTGCGTGGTTCGGTCCCCGGCGCGAAGAATGGCTGGTTGCTGATCCGCGACGCGGTGAAGCTGCCTATGCCCGAAGGCGTACCTTTCCCCGGTGCGATGCGCCGCAACGCCGATGAAACTGCAACCGAAGACGCGCCAGCCGGCATGGTCGAAGAAGCAGCCGTCGTCGAAATCGATACCGGCCCGACCGCAGCGGAAGAAGCAGCGATGCTGGCCGAAGCCGATGCGAAGATCGCCGAGCAGGACGCCGAAATGGCTGCTGCTGCGGAAGCTGAAGAAGCTCCGGCCGCTGACGAAGCGCCTGCTGCCGACGACAGCGAAAAGAAAGAGGGCTAAGTCATGAAACTCAAGCTTCAAACCCTCGACGCCAAAGGCAAAGGCGACATCGACCTTAACGACGACGTGTTCGGCATCGAGCCGCGCGCCGACATCCTGCACCGTGTTGTCACCTGGCAGCGCGAAAAGGCACGCGGCACGGCTCGTCCGACCCGCGAGCGTTCGGATGTTGCCCGCACCGGCAAGAAGTTCGGCAACCAGAAGGGTGGCGGCACGGCCCGTCACGGCGATCGCGCCGCACCGATCTTCATCGGTGGTGGTAAGGCCCATGGTGCCCGCCTGCGTGACTTCAACCCGTCGCTGAACAAGAAAATCCGCGCGCTGGGCCTGAAAATGGCGCTGTCGAGCAAAGCCAAGGCCGGAACGCTGATCGTGTTCGAAGACCTGAACCTGAAGGACGCCAAGACCAAGGCGCTTCAGGGCCAGCTCGGCAAGCTCGGCTTCGGCAAGACCACGCTGGTTATCGATGGCGACACCGTCAACGACAATTTCCGCATGGCTTCGGCTAACCTCATCGGCATCAACGTGATGCCTGCGGTTGGCGCGAATGTTTACGACATTCTGAAGCACGACACGCTGGTCCTCACCCGCGCAGCGGTTGAAAAACTGGAGGCCCGTTTCAATGGCTAAGGCAAAAGAAGCAATCGAAGTGCGTCATTACGACGTGATCGTTGCCCCGCACATCACCGAAAAGGCGACGCTGCTTTCCGAACATAACGCCGTTGTGTTCAAGGTGAGCGGCAGCTCGACCAAGCCGCAGATCAAGGCCGCTGTAGAGGCGCTGTTCGACGTCAAGGTATTGAACGTCAACACGCTGGTGCAAAAAGGCAAGACCAAGCGCTGGAAGGGCAAGCCCTATACGCGCTCGGACGTCAAGAAAGCGATCGTCACTTTGGCCAAAGGCCAGAGCATCGACGTGACCACCGGAATTTAAGGGCAGGACCATGGCACTCAAAAGCTACAAACCGACCAGCCCCGCCCGTCGCGGCCTCGTGCTTGTCGACCGTTCGAGCCTGCACAAAGGCGGCCCGATCAAGGCGCTGACCGAAGGCAAGAAGAAGACCGGCGGCCGCAACAACAAGGGCCATGTCACCTCGCGTGGCATCGGCGGCGGTCACAAGCAGAAATATCGCATCGTTGATTTCAAGCGTCGCAAATGGGACATGCCCGCAACGGTCGAGCGTCTGGAATATGACCCCAACCGTTCGGCGTTCATCGCGCTCGTCAAATATGAAGATGGCGAACTGGCATACATCCTCGCGCCGCAGCGCCTCGCCGTCGGCGACAGCGTTGTTGCTGGTGAAAAGACCGACGTGAAGCCCGGCAACGCGATGTTGCTGAGCCAGATGCCGGTCGGCACGATCTGCCACAATATCGAAATGAAGCCCGGCAAGGGCGGCCAGATCGCCCGCAGCGCAGGCACTTATGTGCAGCTCGTCGGTCGTGACGGCGGTCGCGTTATCGTCCGTTTGAACTCGGGCGAGCAGCGTTACATTCTCGGCACCTGCATGGGCACGGTTGGCGCGGTTTCGAACCCCGACAATTCGAACACCACGCTCGCCAAGGCCGGTCGCAACCGCTGGCGCGGCATTCGCCCGCTGACCCGCGGCGTTGCCAAGAACCCGGTCGATCACCCGCATGGCGGTGGTGAAGGCCGCACTTCGGGTGGCCGTCATCCGGTGACCCCATGGGGCAAGCCGACCAAGGGTGCGCGCACCCGTTCGAACAAGTCGACCGACCGGATGATCATCCGTTCGCGGCACGCCAAGAAGAAGAGGTAACTCATGTCTCGTTCCGTCTGGAAAGGTCCGTTTGTTGACCTCTATCTGCTGAAAAAGGCAGAAACCGCACAGGAAGCGTCGAAGACCGCGCCGATCAAGACCTGGTCGCGCCGTTCGACAATCCTGCCGCAATTCGTCGGCCTGACGTTCAGCGTCTATAATGGCCACAAGTTCATTCCCGTGTCGGTGAATGAGGACATGGTCGGCCACAAGCTGGGTGAGTTCGCTCCTACGCGCACTTATCATGGCCATGGCGCAGACAAGAAGGGCAAACGCTAATGGGCAAGGCATCCGCACCCCGTCGCGTCGCCGACAATGAAGCTCTCGCAGTTGGCACGACCATCCGTGGTTCGGCGCAGAAGCTGGGCCTCGTTGCCGCGCTGATCCGTGGCAAGAAAGCCGAAGACGCGCTCAACATCCTGAAGTTCTCGACCAAGGGAATGGCGGAAGATGTTCGCAAGGTTCTGGCATCGGCCATCGCCAACGCCGAAAACAACCATAATCTCGACGTCGACGCTTTGTTCGTTGCCGAGGCGAGCGTTGGCAAGGCGCTGACCATGAAGCGTTTCATGGCGCGTGGCCGCGGCAAATCGAGCCGCATCGTAAAACCGTTCAGCCGTCTGCGCATTGTTGTGCGCGAACGCGAAGAAGAGGCATAAGTCATGGGTCAGAAATCAAATCCTGTCGGTCTGCGCCTGCAGATCAACCGCACCTGGGACAGCCGCTGGTACGCCGAAGGCGCGGACTATGGCCGTATGCTTCTGGAAGACATCAAGATCCGCAAGTTCATCTTCGAAACCCTGCCGCAGGCAGCGATTTCGAAGGTTGTGATCGAGCGCCCGGCCAAGAATTGCCGCGTGTCGATCTACGCTGCGCGTCCCGGTGTCATCATCGGCAAAAAGGGTGCTGACATCGAGAAGCTGAAAAAGCAGATCAACCAGTTCACCAGCGCCGAAGTTTCGCTAAACATCGTCGAAATCCGCAAACCGGAAGTCGATGCCAAGCTCGTCGCACAGGGTATTGCCGACCAGCTTATCCGCCGTATCGCATTCCGCCGTGCCATGAAGCGCGCGATGCAGTCGGCGATGCGTCTGGGTGCCGAAGGCATCAAGATCACCTGCGGCGGCCGTCTGGGCGGCGCTGAAATCGCCCGCGTCGAAAGCTATCGCGAAGGCCGCGTGCCTGCGCATACGCTGCGTGCGAACATCGATTATGCCGAAGCCGAAGCGCTCACCGCTTATGGCATCATCGGCATCAAGTGCTGGATCTTCAAAGGCGAAATCCTGGGTCACGATCCGATGGCAACCGACCGGCTGATGATGGAAGCACAGACTTCCGGCGTCCGTCCGCAGTCCGACCGTCGCTGAGTAGGAACGAGACATGCTGCAACCGAAAAAACACAAGTTCCGCAAGCAATTCAAGGGACGCATCAAGGGCGACGCCAAGGGCGGTTCGGACCTGAACTTCGGCTCCTACGGGCTGAAGGCGTTGGAACCCGAGCGGATTACCGCGCGCCAGATCGAAGCGGCCCGCCGCGCGATCACGCGCCACATCAAGCGTCAGGGACGTTTGTGGATTCGCATCTTCCCCGACGTTCCGGTGACGAAGAAGCCTGCCGAAGTCCGTCAGGGTAAGGGCAAGGGTTCGGTAGAATATTGGGCAGCCAAGGTGAAACCGGGCCGCATCATGTTCGAACTGGACGGCGTTCCGGGCCCGATCGCAGCAGTCGCTTTCCAGCGCGCGGCGATGAAACTGCCAATCAAGACCAAGGTCGTGGCGCGTCTCGGCGACACGTCGCATCTGGGAGCATCATAAGATGAGCAAGACCGAAGATCTGCGCGTCAAGACCGACGATCAGCTGTCCACTCAGTTGGGCGAGCTGAAGCGCGAAGCGTTCAACCTGCGTTTCCAGTCGGCCACCGGCCAGCTCGAAAAGCCGGCCCGCATCCGCGAAGTGCGCCGCGATATCGCCCGCATCAAAACCCTGCAGGGCCAGCGCGCCACTGCAGCGAAGACGGCATAAGGAGTCAGCCATGCCCAAACGTATCCTTACTGGCACGGTGGTCTCCGACAAGAATGACAAGACCATTGTCGTTCTGGTCGAGCGCAAGGTGAAGCATCCGCTTTACGGCAAGATCATCCGTCGTTCAAAAAAATATCACGCCCATGACGAAGCAAACAGCGTCAAGGAAGGCGAAATCGTGCGTATCGAAGAATGTGCACCGATTTCGAAAAACAAGACCTGGCGTCTGGTGGCGGATGCTGCTGCGGCGCCTGCCTCAAAACCGGCAAAGGCGAAAGCCGAAGCCGTAGCGACGGAGGGTTGATTCCATGATCCAGATGCAATCCAATCTCGATGTCGCGGACAATAGCGGTGCAAAGCGCGTCCAGTGCATCAAGGTGCTCGGCGGTTCCAAGCGTCGCGTGGCCGGCGTTGGCGACATCATCGTAGTGTCGATCAAGGAAGCGGCGCCGCGCGGCAAGGTGAAGAAGGGCGACGTGCACAAGGCCGTCATCGTTCGCACCCGCAAGGACATCCGCAGAGCCGATGGTTCGGTTATCCGTTTCGACAGCAACGCCGCTGTCCTGATCGGTAACAACAAGGAGCCAATCGGCACACGTATTTTTGGACCGGTCGTTCGCGAGCTGCGTGCCAAGAACCACATGAAAATCATCAGCTTGGCACCGGAGGTGCTATAAAAATGGCTATGGCAAAAATCAAAAAGGGTGACACGGTCGTCGTGCTCGCTGGTAAGGACAAGGGCAAGTCGGGCGAAGTGACCGCCGTGATGCCCAAGAACAGCAAGGTCGTCGTTTCGGGCGTCAATGTTGCCGTGCGCCACCGCAAGCCCAACCAGGCAAACCCGCAGGGCGGTCTCGACCGGTTCGAAGCGCCGCTGCACATCTCGAATGTCGCACTGGCCGATCCGAAATCGGGCAAAGCCACGCGCGTTCGCATCGAAACCGCGAAAGACGGCAAAAAGACTCGCGTCGCCGTCAAGTCCGGGGAGAAGATCAGTGGCTGATAAAAAATACACCCCGCGCATGAAGCAGCGTTATGACGACGTTGTCGTCAAGGCGCTGACCGAAAAGTTCGGTTATTCGAACCGCTTTGCTGTGCCGAAGATCGAGAAGATCACGCTCAACATGGGCGTGGGCGAAGGATCGCAGGACAAGAAGAAGGTCACGACCGCGCTTGCCGAAATGGAGCTGATTGCTGGCCAGAAGCCCGTCATCACCAAGGCAAAAAAGTCGATCGCAGGCTTCAAGCTGCGCGAAGGCATGCCGATCGGTGTCAAGGTGACGCTGCGCGGTGCCCAGATGTATGAGTTCCTGGATCGCTTGGTGACCATCGCCATGCCCCGCATCCGCGACTTCCGCGGCCTGAATCCCAAGAGCTTCGACGGTCGTGGCAACTTCGCGATGGGCCTCAAAGAACAGATCATCTTCCCCGAAATCAGCTATGACGCCATCGACGTGGTGCGCGGCATGGACGTGATTGTAACCACTTCGGCAAACACGGATGACGAAGCACGCGAATTGCTCAAGCAGTTCGGCTTCCCCTTCCCTGCAGAAGAAGCTGAAGAAAAGGCGGCTGCATAATGGCTAAACTGAGCTCTGTGAACAAGAACGAGCGTCGCAAGAAGCTGGCAAAGAAATATGCCGGCCGCTACGCGAAGCTGAAGGCGATGGCGAAAGACCAGTCGCTCGACGATGGCGAGCGCCTGATCGCGCGCCTGAAAATGGCGGAAATTCCACGCAACGGTAACCCGCATCGCGTGCGCAACCGCTGCGAAACCACCGGGCGCCCGCGCGCTTATTACCGCAAATTCCGGCTGTGCCGTATCGAACTGCGTGATCTGGCCAATAAGGGCCTGATCCCGGGCGTTACGAAGTCGAGCTGGTAAGGGACTAGAAGATGGCAATGACCGATCCTTTGGGTGATATGCTCACCCGCATCCGCAACGGCCAACGGGCGAAGAAAGACTCTGTCGTTTCGCCCATGTCCAAATTGCGTGCCCGCGTGCTCGATGTGCTGCAGCGCGAAGGCTATATCCGTGGCTACAGCGAAGAAGCCGTTGGCGACCATAAGGGCCTGCGCATCGAGCTGAAATATTTCGAGGGCTCGCCTGCTATCCAGCATGTCGCCCGCGTGTCGAAGCCCGGCCGCCGCGTCTATTCGGGAAGCACCGAGCTTCCGGTTATCCGCAACGGTCTTGGCATCACCATCGTTTCGACGCCCAAGGGCGTTCTGTCCGACGCCGAAGCGCGCGCACAGAATGTCGGCGGCGAAATCCTGGCGGAGATTTTCTGATGAGCCGCATTGGTAAGAAACCGATTGCCATTCCTGCAGGCGTTACCGCCAGCATGGAATCCGGTACATTGTCGGTAAAGGGCCCCAAGGGCGAATTGGCAATGCCGATGAGCGACCTCATTTCCTACGAAATGAAGGACGAAGGTCTTTTGGTAAAGCCAGCGAACGACAGCAAGGCGGCACGCGCTTTCTGGGGCATGCAGCGGACGTTGGTGCAGAACCTCGTCACCGGCGTGACCGAGGGCTTCACGAAAGTTCTCGAAATCACCGGCGTTGGCTACCGCGCGAACGTACAGGGCAAGAATCTGAAATTGCAGCTTGGTTACAGCCATGATGTCGATTTCCCGATCCCCGAAGGTATCGACATCAAGACGCCCGATAACACCACGGTGGAAATTTCGGGCACCGACAAGCAGAAGGTTGGGCAGGTTGCTGCCGAAATCCGCCGCTGGAGGAAGCCGGAGCCCTACAAGGGCAAGGGCATCAAGTACCGCGGCGAATATATCTTCCGCAAGGAAGGGAAGAAGAAATAATGGCAAAACTGTCTCTCTTTGCAAAACGGCGCCAGCGCGTCCGTTCGAAGCTGCGGGCTCAGGTTGCTGGCCGTCCGCGTCTGTCCGTGCATCGCACCGGTCGCCATATCTATGCGCAGATCATCGACGATTCGAAGGGCTCGACCATCGCGTCGGCCTCGACGCTCGACAAGGATGTGAAGGCGAAGAACGGCTCGACCGCCGATGCTGCTGCCGAAGTCGGCAAGCGCGTTGCGGCCGCCGCCAAGAAGGCTGGCATTTCCAGCGTGGTTTTTGATCGTGGCGGTTTCCTCTTCCACGGTCGCGTCAAGGCGCTGGCGGAAGCCGCGCGCGAAGGCGGATTGGAGTTCTGATGATGGCTGATGAAAACAACAACGCTGAAGTCGTCACCGATGGCGTCGCAGCCGAAGCAGCCCCCGAAGGCCAGCGTCGCGGACGTGGCGGACGTGGCGGCGGTGACAACCGTGGCGGTGGCAATCGTGGTCGCCGTGACGGCGGTCGTCCGGCTCCGGAAGAAGATGATGGCACGATCGAAAAGCTCGTCCACATCAACCGCGTTTCGAAAACCGTAAAGGGCGGCAAGCGCTTCGGTTTTGCGGCATTGGTCGTGGTCGGCGACGGCCAGGGCCGCGTCGGTTTCGGTCATGGCAAGGCCCGCGAAGTGCCGGAAGCCATCAACAAGGCAACTGCTGCCGCGAAAAAGTCGATGATCCGCGTGCCGTTGAAAGACGGCCGCACGCTGCACCATGATGGCCGTGGCCATTTCGGCGCAGGCAATGTCACCGTTCGTTCGGCTCCAGCAGGGACCGGCATCATCGCCGGTGGCCCGATGCGCGCCGTGTTCGAAAGCCTAGGCGTTGCCGACGTTGTGACCAAGTCGGTCGGCACGTCGAACCCCTATAACATGGTGCGCGCAACCTTTGCGGCGCTGGCCGAACAGACCAGCCCGAAATCGGTTGCGCAGCGTCGCGGCAAGAAAATCGCCGACCTTCTGGGTCGCGGTGGAAGCAAGACTGCCGAAGCCGACGCCGAAGCAATCGCGGAGTAAGATAGATGGCGAAAATCAAATTGAAGCAGACCGGTTCGCCGATCCGCCGTCCCGCTTCGCAGCGCGCGACGTTGAAGGGCCTCGGCCTCGACAAGGTGAACCGCGTTGTCGAAATCGAAGACACCCCCGAAGTGCGCGGCATGATCCGCACGGTTCGGCATATGGTCCAGATCCAGGACTAATTCCATAAGCGCGACTAAAAGCGAAAGCGAGTGCAAGACATGAAACTGAACGACATTAAAGATAACGAAGGCGCCCGCCATCGCCGTATGCGCGTTGGCCGTGGCATCGGTTCGGGCAAGGGCAAGACCTCCGGCCGTGGCCAAAAGGGCCAGACCAGCCGCTCGGGCGTTAGCATCAACGGCTTCGAAGGCGGCCAGATGCCGCTTCACATGCGGATTCCGAAGCGCGGCTTCAACAATATCTTTGCGAAAGACCATGCCGAAGTGAATCTGGGCATGATCCAGAAATTCATCGACGCGAAGAAAATCGACATCAAAAACACCGTCGACCACGCCGCGCTGAAGGCCGCCGGCCTCGCGCGTGGTGGCAAGGACGGCGTTCGCCTGCTGGCCAAGGGCGAGTTGACCGCCAAGGTCAATCTTGTTGTCGCCGGTGCCTCCAAGGCAGCGGTTGCAGCGGTCGAAAAGGCTGGCGGCAAGGTCGAGATACTGACCAAGGTTTCGGCTTCGGAAAAAGCGGCGGCTAAAAAGTCGTCGGCGAAGAACGCGCCCAAGGAAGCAAAGGCAGAGCCCAAAAAGGCCGCGCCCAAGAAGGCAGCCAAGAAAGAGGATTAAGCGAACGCTTGGCTCTTGTCATACCGGCCCCGCTTCCCGATATGGGCTGGCGGGGCTTGGCATTTCTGGGGTGGCACTTCGGCTTAGTCAGGTGAATTTATCTGGGCGGAACATCGTTTCGCCTGAGGCAAGGAAAGAATAGCATGGCATCTCGTGCCGACCAGCTGGCGTCGAACCTGAACCTGTCCAAATTCGGGCAGGCGACCGAACTCAAGAACCGTATCTGGTTCACCATCGGCGCGCTCATCATTTTCCGGCTGCTGAGCTTCGTGCCGCTTCCCGGTGTCGATCCGGTGGCGCAGGCCGCGCTTTATGCCAACAACGCCGCTGGCGGCGTGCTCGATATCTTCAACACCTTCTCGGGTGGCAGCCTGGAACGCATGAGCCTCATCGCGCTCGGCGTCATGCCCTATATTACCGCCTCTATCGTGGTCCAGCTAGCGGCCTCGCTGTCACCGACGCTCGCCGCGATCAAGAAAGAGGGCGAGAGCGGACGCAAGAAGCTCAACCAATATACCCGCTACGGCACGGTCTTCCTGACCGCGTTGCAGGGCTATTTCCTCGCGGCGGGCCTCGAGAGCCTGGCCGCCGCAAACGGTATCAGCGCAGTCGTCGAACCGGGCCTCATGTTCCGCGTCGTTGCGACGATCAGCCTTATTGGCGGCACGATGTTCCTGATGTGGCTGGGCGAACAGATTACGTCGCGCGGCATCGGCAACGGCATATCGCTGATCATCATGGCAGGCATTGTGGCGCAATTGCCGCGCCTCGTTGCCAACCTGCTCGAAGGCGGCCGCACCGGTTCGATCAGCGGTCTCGTCATTATCGGCTTCATCTTCATGTTCGTCGCCTTGACGCTGCTCATCTGCTTCATGGAACGCGGCCAGCGCCGCGTATTGATCCAGTACCCGAAACGCGCCACGCAGCGGGGCATGATGCAGGCCGACCGCAGTCACCTGCCGCTCAAGATTAATACCGCAGGCGTCATCCCGCCGATCTTTGCCTCGTCGCTGCTGCTGCTGCCGATCACGATCACGCAATTGGGCGGTAACCAGGTCGCAGGCGAAAGCGCGATGGGCGATTTCGTCATCACGCTGAACCAGTATCTCGCGCACGGCCAGCCGGTCTATCTGCTGCTCTATGGCCTCGGCATTATCTTCTTCTGCTTCTTCTACACGGCGGTTGTTTTCAACCCCGAAGAAACCTCGGAGAATCTGAAAAAAGCAGGCGGCTTCATTCCGGGCATTCGTCCTGGCAAGAATACCGAGACCTATCTCGATTATGTGCTGACGCGCATTACGGTGCTGGGTGCGGCCTATCTGACTTTGGTCTGTTTGCTCCCCGATTATGTCATGGCGCAAACCGGCCAGCAGCAGTTCTTCGCGATCGGCGGCACGAGTCTGCTCATTCTCGTGAACGTGACCATCGACACCATATCGCAGATCCAGAGCCATTTGCTCGCGCATCAATATGGCGACTTGCTGAAAAAGGCGAAGCTCAAGGGTGGACGCGCCCGCTAAAGGGCGCGCCATGTAAACGGACAGGGGAAGCGTTTCCATGAATATCATCCTTTTGGGGCCTCCGGGCGCGGGCAAGGGCACGCAGGCTGCTTTCCTCGTCGAGAAATACGGCATGGTGCAACTGTCCACCGGCGACATATTGCGCGCTGCGGTGAAGGCGGGGGCCGAGGTCGGCAAGATGGCCGACGAGATCATGAAAGCAGGGAAGCTTTTTCCTGACGAACTGATGGCCGAAATCCTCGGTGAGCATATGGATGCCATCCCTGCCGACAAAGGCCTGATCTTCGACGGTTATCCGCGCACTGCGCCACAGGTCGGCTTGCTAGACGGGTTGCTATCGTCGCGCGGTCGCACGCTTGACCATGTCATCGAACTGGTGGTCGACGAAGACGCGCTCGTCGAGCGCATCGTCGGCCGTTATACCTGCGCCAATTGCGGCGACGGCTATCACGACACGTTCAAGCGGCCGAACGTTGAAGGCACATGCGACAAATGCGGCGCGCATGAATTCAAGCGCCGCCCCGACGATAATGAAGAAACCGTCCGCACCCGCATGGCCGAATATCGCGCCAAGACCGAGCCTATCCTGCCTTTGTACGACGCGCGCGGGCTTGTCAGCCGGGTCGATGGCATGGAAGCAATTGGCGACGTCACCGACGCTATCGAGGCGATAATCGCCTAACACGTGTCATCCTGAACTTGTTTCAGGATCCATCGTGCAGCCGAGACCGGGGGTCGCGAGGTGAAATGGACCCTGAAACAAGTTCAGGGTGACGAGCACGGAATGGGTTGTTAGAAACTCGACCCATGAAAAATCTTTTGCTTACTGCCGCAATTCTGACGGCTACTGCCTCACCTGCCCATGCCGAGGTCAAAACAACCTCCGAAACCGGCTTCAACGTGGTCCATATAGCGGAGGTTGCGGCCACGCCCGATGTCGTTTGGAAGAGGCTGCTTGCGCCCAAAGACTGGTGGAACAAGGCGCATAGCTGGTCGGGGTCGAGCGCGGGTTTCTATATCGATGCGCAGGCCAATGGCTGCTTTTGCGAACTGTTCCAGGAGAAAGGCGCCGACGGCAAGCTGAAGACCACAGGCAGCGTCGAGCATATGCGCGTCATTTTCGCCCAGCCGGGCAAAGTGTTGCGGATGCAGGGCGCATTAGGGCCGCTCCAGTCAGAGGCGGTGATCGGCACGCTGACCGTGGCGATGGAGCCGACCAAGGAAGGGCAAGGCACCAAGCTCAGCTTCTCCTACGTTGTCGGCGGCTATATGCGCTACAAGGTCGCCGAAATTGCGCCTGCAGTCGACAAAGTTCTGGGCGAGCAGTTCAAGAACCTGGTTTCGCCCTTTGCGCCAACCACCAGCAGAGAGGCGAAGGCCGATGGCTTTTCACTCGACGTCGATAAGATCGAAGAACCGAATGCTGATGACGCGGAAGCAACGGCTCCGGAACCGGACCCGAGCTAATTGGCGTCGCGGGGGGAAGCAAAGCGCAAGCCGGCGCGCACCAAGGCCAAGATCGAGATCGGTTGGTGCGAAATGGTCGATATTCCGAGCCTCGGCCTTACACAGGTGCACGCCAAGATGGACACAGGTGCAGCGACCTCTTCTATCCACGCCAGCCGGGTGAAGCCGATAGTGAAGGACGGCAAGCCTTGGGTTGAATTCTGGTTCCGCCTCAACGCGGGCGAAAAGCCCAAACGCTATGAAGCGCCGGTCATCGACCGCCGGACGGTGCGCAGTTCGAATGGAGAGAAGCAGGATCGCTATGTCATCGCAGCGCAATTTTGCTTCGATACATTATGCTGGAACGGGCAGCTTACCCTGGCGAACCGGCGGTCGATGGCCTTTCCCTTGCTAATCGGGCGGCGGGCGTTAAGGCGCGGCTTTCTCGTCAATAGCGGGCGACGCTGGGTTCTCGGGAAGCCAGCGAGTTAAGGAACAAAAACACAATGAAAATCGCGATGTTGGCGCGCAACGCCAGCCTCTATTCGCACCAGCGCCTTGTCGAAGCCGCGCAGGCGCGCGGGCACGAGATCGATGTGCTGAACACGTTGCGCGTGACGATGAACATCACCTCGCACCGGCCCGAAGCTTATTATCAGGGCGAGAAGCTGGGCAGATATGACGCGGTCATTCCGCGCATCGGCGCGTCGGTAACTTTCTATGGCCTCGCGGTACTACGCCAGTTCGAAATGATGAACGTCTGGCCGCTCAATGAAAGCGTCGCCATCGGCCGCTCGCGCGACAAATTACGTAGCTTGCAGATACTGGCGAAGAAGGGCCTCGGCCTTCCCGTCACCGCCTTCGCGCACGATCCACGTCAAACCGACGAGGTCATCAAGATGGTCGGCGGCGCGCCGGTGGTCATCAAGTTGCTCGAAGGCACGCAGGGCATTGGCGTGGTGCTTGGCGAAACCGAGAAATCGGCACGTTCGGTGATCGAGGCGTTTCGCGGCGCGAATGTAAATATCCTCGTGCAGGAATTCATCAAGGAAGCCAACGCCACCGACATCCGCGCCTTCGTTATCGGTGGCAAAGTCGTGGCGGCGATGCAGCGGCAGGGCGCGGAAGGCGATTTCCGCTCGAACCTGCATCGCGGCGGCTCGGCCGAACCGATCAAGATCACGCCCGAAGAACGCTCTACCGCCGTTCGTGCAGCGCGTGCGATGGGTCTGAATGTCGCGGGTGTCGACATGCTGCGCTCGAACCACGGACCGGTGATTATGGAGGTGAACAGCTCGCCCGGACTCGAAGGCATCGAAAAGGCCAGCGGCAAGGATATTGCGGGCAAGATTATCGAGTTTATCGAAGAAAATGCCGCCAGTGGCAAAACCAAGACGAAAGGTAAGGGTTGAGCCGCCCCGGCGCTTGACAGCGCGCACGACTCACCCTAAAGCGCCTCTATTCCGAACATCTGGTGCAGCCAGCAGCGCTTTATCGCGTCCGCTGGTTTTGTGCGTTTCGGGACATCATCAGCGTTGAGATAGGGTTCGTCCTTCGGGGCACCTGTGGAGCAGGAGTTTGAATAAGTGGCACGTATAGCCGGGGTAAATATCCCAACCAACAAGCGCGTGATCATTGCGCTTACCTATATTCACGGTATCGGCCGCACCAAGGCGCTCGAAATCGCGGACAAGCTGGGAATTGATCATAGCCGCCGTGTGCAGGATCTTTCGGACGCCGAAGTCCTGCAAATCCGCGAAACCATCGATGCGGACCATACCGTAGAAGGCGATCTTCGCCGCAATACATCGATGAACATCAAGCGTCTGATGGACCTTGCCTGCTACCGTGGCCTTCGCCACCGTAAAGGCCTTCCGGTCCGTGGCCAGCGCACGCACACCAATGCGCGCACCCGCAAGGGCAAGGCCAAGGCGATTGCTGGCAAAAAGAAGTAAGATTTAGGCTTCGGCCTTATTTCTTTTTCGCAGATTTCAGACAGGATTTTTCATTATGGCACGCGAACCACAGCGCATCAAAAGGCGGGAACGCAAGAATATTTCGGCAGGTGTTGCCCATGTCAACGCCAGCTTCAACAACACGATGATCACGATCACCGATGCCCAGGGCAACGCGATCAGCTGGTCGTCGGCAGGCACGATGGGCTTCAAGGGCAGCCGCAAGTCGACGCCTTACGCCGCGCAGGTCGCAGCGGAAGACGCCGGCAAGAAGGCAGCAGAACATGGCGTCCGCACGCTGGAAGTCGAAGTCAAGGGCCCCGGCTCGGGCCGCGAAAGCGCTTTGCGCGCATTGCAGGCGGTGGGTTTCACCATCACCTCGATCCGCGACGTGACCTCGATCCCGCATAACGGCGTTCGTCCTTCGAAACGCCGCCGCGTCTAAATTCGTTTCAGGGGCGACTGGCCGGTCGTTCCTTCTTTTACCCGCGGTCCGGCACGGTGCACCAAATGTCCGGAACCGCCAATAGCTAGGGGAAATCCATGTCCGTCAATATCAAGAACTGGCAGGAACTGAAAAAGCCCAACGCGCTCGAACTGAAGAGCAGCAGCGATGCGAAACGCAAGGCGACCTTCGTTGCCGAACCGCTCGAGCGCGGTTTCGGCCTGACGCTCGGCAACGCATTGCGCCGCGTATTGCTCTCGTCGCTGCAGGGCGCAGCGATCACCTCGATCAAGATCGAGAATGTGTTGCACGAATTCTCGTCGCTTGCCGGCGTGCGTGAAGATGTCACCGACATCGTGCTCAACATCAAGCAGGTTGCGCTGAAGATGGAAGGCGAAGGCCCCAAGCGCCTTCAGCTTTCGGCAACCGGCCCCGGCGAAGTCAAGGCAGGCGACATCGCGGTTTCGGGCGACATCGTCGTCATGAACCCGGAGCTCGTCATCTGCCACCTCGATGACGGCGCGAGCTTGAACATGGAAATCACCGCCGACACCGGCAAGGGCTATGTCCCCGCGGTCGCCAACCGCCCGGCCGACGCGCCGATCGGCCTGATCCCGGTCGACAGCCTGTTCTCGCCGGTCCGCCAGGTCGCCTACAAGATCGACAATGCGCGTATCGGCCAGGAGCTCGACTACGACAAGCTGAACCTGACGATCGAAACCGACGGCACCGTGACGCCGGAAGACGCCGTGGCCTATGCCGCGCGCATCCTTCAGGACCAGTTGCAGGTGTTTGTCCACTTCGAAGATTCGATGGCTGCATCTTCGCCGATGATCGGCATGGCCGCGCCTTCGGCTGCGTCGGAAGAATCGGATGCGAACCAGCTCAACCGTTACCTGTTGAAGAAGGTCGACGAACTGGAATTGTCGGTGCGCAGCGCGAACTGCCTGAAGAACGACAATATCATCTACATCGGC